>Ga0256405_10000923_pt1 | contig 88313 bp, 80 predicted proteins | sample RumenRJG_02DNA_FD_189096 | JGI IMG/M metagenome (GOLD analysis project Ga0256405, IMG submission 189096) | Bovine rumen microbial communities from Lethbridge, Alberta, Canada - RJG_02 | ecosystem: Host-associated > Mammals > Digestive system > Stomach > Rumen | place: Canada: Alberta... | reverse complement strand
ATCTTTCAGATCTGTTGATCTTAGAGGCTTTCCGCGACCCCAATCTAAGTGCAGCAGCCATTGCCAAGAGGTTCAGTGTCTCTGACAGTCACGCAATCCGTGTCTTTGCCAGACATGTCGACATGAAGAGACGGGATCTTCCGGTAGCACTCTGCGTCGATGAGGTTTACACAAACATCGACTACTATGCAAAATACGCTCTGGTGCTGCAGGATTTCTACAACAACGAACCCATAGACCTGGTCAAAAGCCGCCGCAAAGCTGTTACACAGCCCTACTTTTCGGATATCCGGCTTTCGGAACGAAAACGGGTGAAGTATCTCATTACGGATATGTACGACCAATATCTGCGGTACTCAGACATGTATTTCCCGAACGCGATCAACGTGATCGATGCCTTTCATGTGATCTAGGCGATCAACCGGGAATTTCATAGACATATCATAAAAGATATCCGTAAACTCGATGAAATGGACCGTCTAAAACACGAAGCATTGCAGCAGGAAGTCCATAGAGAGGTCGACTTCAAACATTCCAAGGACTACTCTGTCTTGAAGAAATACCAAGGCATGCTTCTGAAGAATGCGGACAGATTAAAGGTCCACACACAGCCGCGCTACGACAAACGTCTGGGCAGAATGATGACCACCTACGACTACTTCGACTGGATGTACAGAATAGACCCGGACCTGGAAAAACTGCGTGAGCTGAAAGAGACCTACATCCATTTCAACAACAGGTTCGCAGGAGATCCGGCTGGCGCGAGGAAGGCGCTTCCTCAGGTCATCGCACTCTACGAAAACTGTCCATACACGATGTTTCATGAGGTGGCGGACCTGCTGCAAAAGCATTTTGAACCGATCATCAATTCTTTTATCTTGCTGGAGAAATTAGGCGGAGATAAGTCCCGTTTATCCAATGGCCCCATAGAATCATTAAACCGCATCGTAAAAGACATGAAGAGGATGGGTCGTGGATACAGAAACTTCGAATACCTCAGACAGAGGTTTCTCTACTCACAGAGGCATAATGCAACCATTCTGGCCGTTCCAAAGAAATTGGAAGAAACTTATCTGGCGGCTTACATGCCCAAAACGGCAGATGACCCGTACATCGAGTATGATGAAGACTTAGAAGATGACTGGACGCCTTTTGATGAGGTCTAAGTATGTGAACAGGACTGAGGAAAACCTCAGTCCTGTTACGTCTAAAAAGCTTCTTTTTGATGGAGCAGCCCCCAATCCCCAACCCCAAAGAAAGTCGGGGTTTTACGGGTTGCCCCTAATCGCGGCCCCCAATCTATGTCGGGGAAGCCCCAAAATATGTCGGAGAGCCAGAAAAACAGGCGCCCGCGAGGAGCGCCTGTTCTGTTTTTGACTCAGTTTCCTGTTGGAATCTGACTACTTCTTGAAGACGAGGACGATGTCGTATTCGCTGTCGCCTTCCTTATCGGTGTCGATGAGGTAGATCGCATCGAAGGCAGAGGAGCCGCCTCTCATGTCGGAAGCAGTACCCTTGACCCATTCTTCTTCGTCCATGTCATAGACGTAGATAGCAACTTCGTCGTCCAGAGTCCACTTCTTCTTAGCGCTGTCGGTGTAGACAGAACCGGAGACGGAGCCTCTGGTCTCGTTGATCGTTGCAGCCTCAGCGGTCTTAGCAGTGTAGGTGGTGCTGTCGGTAACGATATCGCTGCCATTGAAGCTCAGCTTAGCCAGCTTAACTGCGGTGCCGGAGGTGTAAATGTTCGCTGCTGCAACTTCGCTCTCGAAGGTGTAGTCCTTAACGTCGCCGTCATACAGAACGGTGTACAGAACGCCGTCCTTGTTGGTGCCGGCTCTTTCAGCAACGATCGCGTAAACGGTGTCGGTGCTGGAAACGCCTTCAACCAGAACTGCCTTGAAGGTGCCGCTGGAAGCGACATAGCCGATGCTGTCGAACTCGGCATCGAACAGGCTGGAAGCCTTGATGACAGAATAGCTCTTTGCATCATTGATCTTGCCGCCGTCATAAGCAAAGGCTACGGTATCATTGTCCAGAACGTTGTTGGCATAGACGCCCTTCTTAGTGAAGGAGTCAGCGCCAGCTTTGGTCTGAGTAGCAGAGATGCTCTTAACAACGTTGTCGGAGTTGAGACGATACTCAACAACTTCGCCCGGAGTAGCCTTATCGTAAGCAGGCTTCTTAGCTTCGAAGACCTTGTTGGTGCCGTCAGCCAGGAACAGCTTCAGTTCGTAAGTGGTGTCGCCGAACTTGGGGGTTGCGTCGGTACCGAGTACGACTGCGTAGGACTTGGTGATGGAACCTTCGTCGTCATAGTCGAAGATGTCGCCGTCATAGTCCAGATAGAAGACTGCGGAAGTCGCATCTTCCATCAGGCCGCGGAGCTTATCCTTGGTAACGCCGTTGTCGCCAGCCCAATCGTTCAGACCATAAGCTTTGCCGCCGATCGTGAACTTAGATTCCTTGTTGTTGATCTTGGTAATGACGCCTTCAACAGTGTCGTTGGAAACGGAGATCTTAGCGATCTTACCTTCGTTGGTGCCGGACTTGTGCAGGTAAACGGTTACAACGTCATCTTTTGCAATGTCCTTGATGCTCTTGACGCCTTCGATGATGAATTCGTCAGCATCAATTTCATCGTTGTTGTCCAGGGTGAATTCATAAGCATCGATCTTCTGATCGTCTTCGATAACGTCCTGAACGTCTTCTTCAGCGTAGAAGGTGTCCGCAGCTTCCCACTGCTGCATGGAGTAAACTTCCTTAACCACTTTGCCGGAGAGCTTAACAGCCAGCTTGATGTCGTCCAGGCCCTTGTAGTCGACCGCGGAGCCGCTGGTGAAAGCATCGCCGTTCATGAAGGAGATATAGGCGACCTTCTTGGCGCTGTCGAAGTGATAATCGTCCTTCAGATCATCATAGTCGCCTTCGATGAAGGTGGACTTGACCTCGCCGATGGCTACGATGTCGCCGTCCTTGTTCTGGTAAGCGGTAACATATTCGCCCAGGTGATTCTTCATGTTGATGACTGCATCTTCGTCGCCTCTAACGGTGAACGGATCGCCATTGTTGTACGGGGTTGCGCCCAGTCTGTAGAGCATAGTGTCGTAAGTGTACTTATCAGTGCTCTTGTCGTAGGTGCGAACGTTAGCTACGAATTCGCCATCCTTGTTGACGGTGCCGATGTATTCGAGCAGAGCGTCATACAGGAAGCAAGCGATGTCCTGTCTGGGAGCTGCTGCGTTGCCAGTGGTCTTGCAGGTATCGAGGATACCAAGACCTCTTGCCTTGTTGATGAAGGCGCCAGGCCAGGTTCCGGGCAGAGCTTCTGCGGTGTAGCCCAGAGCAGCAACGATCATGGTGAGAGCTTCATTGTAGGAAACGGGGTTCTCGGGCTTGAAGGTGCCATCGGGATAGCCTGCAACAAATCCTACGGAAACTGCGTAAGCGATGTAACCGGATGCCCAGTGGGAAGCGGGAACATCGGAGAAGCCGGTAGCGCCGCTGCCTTTGACGGGAATGCCGAGAGCTGCAGTGATCATAGTAGCCATCTGAGCTCTGGTAACATTATCGCCAGGCTTGAAGGTGCCATCGGGGAAACCCGCGATTACGCCGAGGCCGGAAAGAACGTTAACGGGTTCGCTGTAATACTCGGTGTCCTTGACATCAGAGAAATCGCTAGCGAAAACGAAACCGAAGCTTCCCAGGATCATTGCGAACGCGAGTACCAGAGAAAGTACTTTCTTCATTCTTAATTCCTCCTTAAGAATAAGCCTCTGGGGACCTACTAATCCGCGCCTGTCTGCCCCAGTCAGACGATTGCGGGTCGAAGATTTTGCATGCAACAGACATATGTAACCTTCGACAGTTAGCATTATAGCACCCCTCGGCAAGGGTGCAAGCGGTTTACACCGTTTGTAAAAAACCTGTAATATACGAGTTTATTCACGAAGGCAGCCAATGGGGATTATCTTAACGCCACTGGGCAGCGTGTATGCCATCGACGCATTTGCGCAGATCACCAGCATTTGCGATGGCTCACGATATAATACGCCGGGGTGCAGGGAATTTTGGGTCACCATTTCGTTATGGGCACGTATAAGGTCGCGGAATTTTAACAAACCTTGCTCGGCTTGCGGAACGGAGGCTTCGCCGGTCTTGATCTCGATCAGAGCATATCGTCCGTCGTTCAACTGATAGATCGCGTCGATCTCCAGGCCTATGCTGTCGCTGTAATGCGCAACATGGGCACTTTGCACAGAGGCGAAAGCGAGCAGATCCCGTAATACCAGGTTTTCGAACACATGTCCGAAGAGGTCGAAGTCCTGATAAAAATACTGGGGCGACAGACCAAGAGCCGCGATCGCGATGGAAGGGTCAACAAAAACGTGTTTCTTTGAAGTGCGAATTGCAGTTTTTGAGCGGATCTGCGGAGACCATGCGCTGATATCTTCCAATACATATAACCGCTTTAAGACATCCACATAGTCGGTAAATGTTGATTTCGAGACATTATAGTTCGCCTGAACATCTGCAAGCAGCGTTGTTTGCTTCACCAATGTAGCCATATTCCTGGCATATGCCCACAAAATGGTCTTTGCCAGTTCAGGGTTTCGATTAACGCCGTCCAGTGCACTGATGTCTTTCTGATAGATTTGCTGACAATAATCTCTTGCGATCTGCAAGCGGCTGTCCTTGTCCGCAAGCTCCATGCAGCGGGGCCAACCACCCCGGCAGGACGCGTAGATCAGATCCTCGATCGTGAGCGTACTTATGGCGCCATCAACAGAATAGTCTGCTTCAGTGATCAGCCGGGAAAGTGAGACTGAGCCGTTTGATTCACCGGTCTCAAAAAGGGTCATCGGATACATAACGACCTCGGAGATCCGGCCGGTTCCCGTATGCGGAGTATTGATGCGCTTGCTGGAGGACCCGGTGAGATAGTACGACCCGGTAGCCGCTGGGTCGTCATCGCAGGCTTTTCGTATGGTTCCCCAGATTTTCGGCGCATCCTGCCACTCGTCGAACAAGATGGGCGTTTCATTGCGAAGAAATAAACTTGGCGTGGTCTCGGCAAGTGCGAGATAGCCGGCGCGTTTATCTTCATCCTGGAATTCTATAACGGTTTTGCAGCGTTCTTTTGCCGTACGGGTCTTACCGCAACCCTTCGGCCCTACGATATTGATTGCATTAAATGCCTGTGTGCGGTTGTCGATCTCATGATCTATAAGGCGGTGGATATATTTCAATTGCGTTTACCTCCCGAAGGTATTATGCCATGGATAGCATTGGACTTCAAGGACATTGGTCGTTTTTCGAGTACTTTATCAGTCGTTTTTCGACAATTTTGTTGGTCGTTTTTCGAGCGGCAACGATCTCTGCCCTGCGTAGTACAATGCCGTCATATTCTTGTAGCCATTTTGTAGCCGCGCTTTTTGCGGCAGAAAGGAGAACAATGTCCGTCTCGAAGGATAAAAAGACCGGAAAATGGGTGGCGCAGGTGCGGGTGCGCGACCGCTCCGGCAAGGTAACACACAAAAAGAAAAGAGGATTTGCGACGAAAAAGGCCGCACAGGAATGGGTGAATAGTATAGGAAGAAAGGACTGCTCTCTCGACATGCCATTCGCGAAGTTCGTAGAACTTTATCTGGATGATGCGGGTCACCGGATGAAGCCCTCGACCATGGCAACGAAGCGCATGATCTATACTACGAAGATCCTGCCCTATTTCGGGGAAATGCGGCTGGATGCGATCGGGCCAGCAGATGTGCGGAACTGGCAAAACGCGATCATGAGTCAGACTAACGAGCGGGGGCTTCCTTTCGCGAAGACGTACCTCCGGACGATGCACGGGCAGCTGACGGCGGTGTTTAACTATGCGATGCGGTATTATAGGCTGCGGGAAAATCCCTGCCGGGCAGCAGGCAGCATCGGCACGAAAAAGGGCGAGAACGTAAACTTCTGGACGAAGGAGGAATTTCTGCGGTTTCTGGAGACGCAGCGGTGCAATAAGGCTACTTACACGATGTTTATGGTGCTGTATTATACGGGAATGCGGGAAGGAGAATTGCTGGCGTTGACAGTGGAGGATGTTGACTTTGAGAGGATGGAGATCCGGATCAACAAGACGTATCAGCGGATCGCGCGGCAGGATATTGTAATGACCCCGAAAACGCCAAAAAGCAACCGGGTGATCTCGATGTCGCCGGCATTAAGTGAATGTTTGAGGGAGTACTTGGCGGATAGTGGAATTGAGGCAGGCCGGGTATTTCCGTACAGCCGTTACTATTTATATAGGCAGTTGAAAAAGGGGTGCGCTTCTGCGGGCGTAAAAACAATTCGTGTGCACGACCTGCGGCATAGCCATGCGAGCTTGCTGGTGGAGATGGGCTATTCGCCGTTGCTGATCGCGGAGCGATTGGGTCACGACCATGTGCAGACGACGATGGACACCTACAGCCATTTGTATCCCAATAAGCAGCGGGATGTAGCCAACCGGCTGGATGCGTTTATTAATGGATAGACGCGGCGTTTTAGTGGAAAGTGTAGCCAAAGTGGAGCCAATGTATATTGACATATTTTAACAAACACTATATAATAAATCCACGAACAGAATATTTACGCGGGCCAACGGCTCACCCGGCCGTTCGCGAGCACCAAAGTGCGATAGGAGTGATTCCTATCGCTTTTTTGTTAAAGAAGGGGATCGGTATGTTGCTAAAGAAAGACGAAAAATTTAACCCAATCGACGATGTAATGTTCACGAAGATGGCGGAAGATCCGAGGTTTTGTGAGGAGATCATCAGGGTCATCCTGGGGAATCCGGAACTGTGCGTGGTCGAAGTGCGGCCGCAGGACCAGGTGACGAATCTGAAAGGCCGCAGCGTTCGGCTCGACGTGCTATGCCGGCTGGAGGACGGCACGCTGGTGAACGTGGAGGTCCAAAAGTATTCTGATGAGGATCACGAAAAGCGGGTGCGATATTATGGATCGGTGCTGACCGCAGAGCATACACCAAAAGGATCATCATTCGCGGATGTGGTAAATGTCTGTGTAATCTACATTGCGAAGTTCGACATCTTCGAGGACGGGCGCTCGGTTTATCATGTGGACAGAATCGTGCGCGAAACCGGAAAAGTCGTGTATAATGGAATGGAAGAGGTCTACGTAAATGCAGAGGCGCGGGACGGCACGGAAGTGGCCGAACTGATGCAGGTTTTTACGGAGGGATCGGTCTATAACGACAAATTTCCAGTAACATCCGGGTTGAAGAAACTTTACAGGGACGGTGATGATGAGATGATCTACACGTTATCCGACAAGTTGAGGGAGGAAGGACAGGAACGCGGGCTTGTGAAATTCGCAGCTTTGATGAACAAACTCCTCACCGAAGGCCGTTACGAAGATGCGAAACGCGCAAGCACAGACCCCGAGTATAGAGATAAACTGTTTATTGAATATGGCATCCAATAGGCCTTAACAACACCAAAGCCCGCCTCCCCAAGGCGGGCCGCTTTGTTAATTCAACAATTTTCTGTTCGATATCCGGCAGGTCCTACCCTTCCGACGGCACATACGGCTCCCAGACGAGCTCGTCCACGGAGAAGAAGCTTTCGACGGGATTGCCGTCCGCGCCGGGATAGGTAACGGAGAAGCACTCGTCGTCGGGCAGATAAGCCTCCGCGACCGCCGTTCCCGGGCCGGTATAGCCTTCCGTCCAGTCCTCCTGCACGACAGTACCGACCTGGACTGCACCGTCCACCAACTGATAGACATACACGCGCTGTACGCCGTCACCGCCGAAGGTGCAGTTGCAGACGAGTTCGGGCACGCCGTCGCCGTACAGGTCTACGATGTAATCGGCAGGGTCACCGTAGCCGAAGCTTTCGCCGATGACCACGTCCACCCCATTCCTGTCCGCGTGGTACACGCGCTCGTACCATTCGCCGCCGGCTTCGCTTACGTTTACGACGTAGCCCTTCAGGCCCATGATGTTGTCGAACAGTTCGGCGCCTTCCGGCACATCGATGGCAAGGCCGGTCCCGTTGTCCGCCGCGCCGCTGCTGCAGCCGCAAAGAGCCAGGGTCAATGCCGCGATGACTGCAATCAGTTTTTTCATCGATCTCTTCCTCCTTTTCAGTTTACTCCACCTGCTCCAACCTCTTATAAATATACTCCGCATCCCTCTCCCAAGTCTCGTAGGCGTCGTCGCCGCGGTGGTCCGGAATGTCGTAATGGTCCGCCAGATACTGGCCGAACCAGCTGGTAAACTTCGCCGCACCGGGCGCGTTCAGGTGGCCGTCATCGGCCATGTCGGTCGCGAAATCCATGCCCACTTCGTCGTACATAACGTTGCAGTCGATAAACGGCACGCCGTACTCCGCCGCGATGTCCGCAGCCGTGTTAAAGCGCATCTGCTTCTCCGGGGTCGTCGCGTAGGGCGTGCAGACCACCAGCAGCGGCACGTCCTTCTCTGTGCAGAGCTGCAGGATCTTCCGGTAGTACTCTTCCGTGCGGGGCTCCAGCGGGTCACGCTCCGACACATCCGCCACCTGCGGCGTCTCCTTCGCCTCCGTGTTGAACTTCAGCGTCGTCCCCTTCCAGTTCTCGTACATCACGTCGTCCTGGTAAGGCAGGATGTCGCGGAACGTCAGGTCGTTGTAGCGCGTGTGATACTGCGTGTAGCTCAGCAGGAAGTCGATCCAGCGGTCACGCGGGGCGCTGGCCTTGATCGCCTCGATCTTGTTGCGGCTCCAGCGCATGCCGAACGTGTTGCGGATGACCATCGAATCGTCGCGGTAGGGCGTGTCGATGTAGGTCATGTAACCTTCCAGCACCACGAGGCTCGGCTTCTGGTATTTCAGCGCCTCCACGAGGCAATGATACGAATTCCACATGGGCTGCTGGCTGCCGGCCAGGATGTACGCCGGGATGCCCTGCTCCCGCCACAGCACACCCGTGTTGAACCCGCAGTACGCGTGACTGCTTCCCAGCACAAGCACCTCCACCGAGTTTTCGGGGAGTTCGTAGAACAGTTCCATGTCGTAGATGCCGTCGTCGTTCTTCGGCTTCAGCACGTGGCATACCGAGACCAGCACGAGGGCCAGTACGATCAGGAAGCATGTTATGCGGATGGCGGATTTAACAGCTTTGTTCATAGTTTCTGCCCTTCGACAGGCTCAGGGCACGTCGCGGACGCTGAGCTTGTCGAAGCGTCATTCTAAAACTGGAAGTAAATAAACGCCTTCGGGTCGAAGGTCGGGCCGTACTCGCCGAACACGAAGATGCAGACGATCAGGAAAATGATGACGCCCCACTCTGTGGACAGCCTGCGGGTCATCAGGTAATCGTCCGGCGTCTGGCCTTTGCGCCGTTTTATCAGGTCGAAGATGGCCAGGACGGCGATGCCCAGCGCCAGGATGCGCAGTTCTTCGATGGGCAGCACCAGGTCGTTGACCCCGCCATTCCTCACAAACAGCTTCAGAAAATCGACCGCGGCGCCGATGCTGGGCGCGCGGAAGAAGATCCAAGCAAAGTTGACGAACAGCAGCGTGATGCCCCAGCGGATGAAGGTCACCAGGTCGATGCCGCGCCGGTGCGTGCGTTTGCTCTGCACCACCCGCCCGCTGCGGTCTCTGCGGGTAAACAGGTCTTCGACCAACTGACCCACGCCGTGGATGCCGCCCCACAGCACAAAGGACCAATCCGCCCCGTGCCAAAGGCCCGAGACCAGGAAGGTGATGAGGAGGTTCACGCGCCGCCTCCCCTCGCCCTTACGATTGCCGCCCAAGGGAATGTAGAGGTAGTCGCGGAACCAGGCGGACAGCGAGATGTGCCAGCGGCTCCAAAAGTCGCGGATGCTCGTCGCGAGGTACGGCGTGTTGAAGTTCTCCATCAGGTCGAAGCCGAGGATGCGGGCCGCGCCGATGGCGATGGCGGAGTAGCCGCCGAAGTCGCAGTAAATTTGCAGGGTAAAGGCGAAAGTGGCCAGCAGCAGCGTGACCCGCCCATAGCTCTCCGGCGCCTCCCACACAGCGTCCACCAGCAGGGCTGCCCGGTCGGAGATGACCATCTTGAGGAAGAAGCCCCAGACCATGAGGATGGCTCCGCGGGTCACGCGGTCCGCGTTCCACAGTTTGGCATCGCATGCCTTTTGAACCTGCGGCAGCAGATTGCGGGAGCGCTCGATGGGCCCTGCCACCAGCTGCGGGAAGAACGAGACGAACAGCGCATAGCGCAGCAGATTGCGCTCCGCCGCGATCTCGCCCCGGTAGACGTCGATGATGTAACCCAGCGCCTGGAACGTGTAGAACGAGATGCCCACGGGCAGCAGCAGGTCCAACGTGCGGCCGCTGTGCAGCGTGCTCAAGACCATGTTGCCATACTTAAACACCCCCAGGATCGCCAGGTTAAAGACGATGCACGCCGCGAGGATGGCCTTGCGGGAACTGTCGGGGACGGTTCTCTTCAGTTCATTTTGCGCGTTATCCAACGCCAGGCCGCTCACGTATGTTGCCAGTGTACTGACCGCCATCAATCCTGCATACTTCACGTTCCACGCCATGTAGAATGCGTAGCTGCAGACCAGCAGCCACAGCACGCGCAGTTTTTTCGGTACAACAAAGTACACCGCGCAGGCGATGGGGAAAAAGAACATAAATTGTACCGAGTTAAATTGCATGGTTTATCGTTATTTGGCGATGGGTGGTTCGGAGGAGTTTTCCGGAGCTTTTGGTTTCGGTTTCTTCGGGAAGAGCTCCGCCGCCAGCTCGTGAGCCGATTTCGTCCGGATCTCTTCCGCAAGCGAGATCGGTTTGTGAGGTTCTTCTGCTTTAGGTTCTTCGATCTTTTCTTCTACGGGCGCCGGCTCCTCCACGGGCGCAGGTTCTGGAGCTACAGGTTCTTCCACGGGCGCGGAGCTCGTCGAAGCGCCGCCTGCAGTCTCTGCTTGCTCTTCTTCTATCTTTGTCCCTTCGACAGGCTCAGGGACCGTCTCGGGTTCTGCAGGTGTTATCGCAGGCTCTTCTATCTTCTTCTCAACTTCTACCGGTTCTTCCACAAACTCCACAACCGTCCCGACAACCGTCGGAACTACTTCTCTCTCCGGCTTGGTCGCCAAGGCTGCGACTAGTTGCCCTGCTGTTCCAACGATGAACGCAATAAACAGCGGCAGCATCGGTGCCGAATATCTGGCCACCAAAAGTCCGAAAGCGGGCAGCACCGACAGAATTACCACGACCCAGCCTAAATACGCCTTATTCGGCCATTTTAAGCATTTCAGCGCCATCTGCAGCGCAAAGCATACCAGGAACGCGTACCACACGACGCCCCAGGTCTCGAAGAACAGCTTATAGAACTTGACACTTGCGTTGTGCACCACCGTGCCCGTGTTGGCGGTCACGTATTCGTGCAGCGCCTCGCCCGCCAGTTCGTTCTGCTCGTAGCGGGTCAGCGATGCGTCCGAAACGATCTCGTTGTACCGCGCGCTCGCGAATTCCGGCACCTTGCCCGAGTGGTACCAATCGGCCGGCGCCTTCTCGTTGTTCGCCAGATACACGTCCAGGTTGCCGTAGTCCTCGAGGGCGATCGCGTGACCCGTCTCGATCCAATTCACCGCCGTGTTGACCCCAAGGATCGCCGCAAACACGACGATCATCATAAGCAGGTTATAAAAATATGTTCTCGTACGATGAGACAGCCTGCGGCGAACAGGTCTCTGTCCCTGCTGATCTTGGCCCCTTTGATCTTTTGCGCCGGCCTGGAGCCGAATTCCATGAAGGGCCGCCCACACCAGTGACCCGACAAACAGCAGACTGTACGCCGGGCGGAAAAGCATCAGGACGAAGGTCGCAGCCAGAATCTTCCGCGGGTCCGCCCCGCTCACCACCAGCCAGACGACCAGCGCGATAAGGCACACCACGTAATTCTCCGTCAGCACGAATCCCGGATTCGGGTGCCGGATCTGAATGCTGCAGTAAATATAGAAGGCAGGCACTGCCAGCCCGATGACCGCCGCCAGGATCCACGGCAGCGCGGTCTGAGCCTTCTTCTGCGCTTCGACAGGCTCAGCGCCCGTCGTATTTGCAGCGTCCGGCTTTTCCGCATCTTCCTTCTGCCACGCGAACAGCCCTCTCTGCATTGCGTCCACGCCGTTTTCCGCGAATCTCAGTGCAGCGACCGCCATCAATGCAGCCGCAACCCCATAAACTGCATACTGGAATCCCAGCACGCCCAGCATATCCGCCCGCGTGCCGAGTATGTGTTCCGCAAAGCCTGCGCCGACCAGGAACTCCGACATGTTGCCAAACAGGAACAGCAATACTGTGGTCACGAACGGCAGTCCCGGCGGCACGACAAAACTGGCGATCGGCCGCGCCGTCTGGATAAAATGACCATTTTCCAGCAGATTGCGCGCAATACTGATGTAGAGGTCTCCGTCGTCCGACTGCAGATATAAGCTGCCGTTCGTCCGCAGATTCCAGTACGCGATGCCGCACGCCGCGCCTGCGAAGGCCAGAACTGCGCAGAGCCAATACGCCCATTTGCCATAACGCCCGAACCGTCCGCCGGCCTGCGATCTATATAAATTTGTATTCCGATTTTTTTCCATAAAGATACCTGCGGCAGCCTCGCTGTCGTGAATCCATTATACCATTAAAGCCCGCAAAGAAAAAACTGCCGCTTTGCAGCGCGGCAGTTTTGTGTCGTATTTTATATTTTTTAAATTATCTCAGTCCCTGCCAGACCAGGATGAGAATGAGGATCGGCAGGATAAACTGGAAGTAGACCTTTAAGCCTCTGGCGAACTTGAGGCCCTTGCCGTCGTTGACTTCCTTCATGTAGTTGTCGAAGCCCCAGCCCCACTTCGTTACGCAGAACAGCAGGAAGAGCAGCGAACCGATGGGCAGCAGCAGGTTGGAGACGATAAAGTCTTCGCTGTCCAGGATGTCTCCGCCGCGGATGAGGTGGATGTTGCTCCAGACATTGTAGCCCAGCACGCAGGGAATGGAGAGGATCCAGACCAGGATGCCGTTCATGATGACGGACTTTTTGCGGCTCATGCCGAAGGTGTCGATGGAGAACGCCGCGATGTTCTCAAATACCGCGATGACGGTGGAGAAGCTGGCGAACATCATGAACAGGAAGAACAGCGTGCCCCAGATACGGCCGCCGGCCATGTTCACGAAGATGTTGGGCAGGGTCACGAAGATGAGCCCCGGACCAGCACCCGGCTCCACGCCGAAGGAGAAGCAGGCGGGGAAGATGATGATGCCCGCCATGATAGCGACGAAGGTGTCCAGGCCGCAGATGCGCACCGCCTCGCTGGGCAGCGTGTTGTCCCTGGACATATAAGTGCCGAAGATCTCCATGGAGCCGATACCCAGGGACAGAGTGAAGAATGCCTGGTTCATGGCTGCGGTCATTACCTTGCCCATGCCCACCTCAGACGCTCTTTCCATGCTGGGCAGCAGGTAGAACTTCATGCCCTCTGCCGCGCCGGGGAGCGTAAGGCTGTGGATGCCGAGGATGACCATCAGACCCAGCAGGGCCAGCATCATGAACTTCGTGACTTTTTCCACGCCGTTCTGAATGCCGCCGCCGCAGATCGCAAAGCCCAGCACGACGTTGACCGTCATCCAGATCATCATGAGTTTGGGATCGCCCAGCATGCCGCCGAACACGCTGCTCACTTCATCTGCAGTCATGCCGGCTGTAAAGCCGCCGGTGAGGAATTTCCAGAAGTAGCAGAACATCCAGCCGGATACGGTGGTGTAGTACATCATCAGCAGGTAGTTGCCTATCATGCAAAGCCAGCCGTGGATGTGCCATTTGGCGCCCGGCTTTTCCAGAGCTTCGTAGCCGCGGATCATGCTCTTGCGGCTGCTCCGGCCGATCGCCAGCTCCATGGTCATGACGGGGATGCCCATGACGATCAGGAAGATGAGATACCAGACGACGAAGATGCCCCCGCCGTTCGCCCCTGTTACGTAGGGAAATTTCCAAACGTTTCCGATGCCGATGGCGCAGCCCGCGCTCACCAGCAGGAAACCAAGTCTCGATTTAAAACTCTCTCTGTTGTCCATACCTATTACCGTTAAAACGAAAACAAAAGACCGGCCCGAAACCGGGCCGGCCGATTTACGTGGTTTATTGTAGCATAAAAGTTTAACGCGTTAAAGGGTTAAGCGGTTAAAAAACGACCTATTTTCCCTTTGCCACCATCTCGTACACGAGCTTGGCGAGGTTCTTCGGGATATCGGAGGCTTTTTTGCCGGCGAACGTCCTGGCCACCACGGACACGATGTCCGGCACGCGGCCAGAAAAGATCTCGTTTACGATGCGCCCGAAGTCCGTGGACTCGTCGATCACGAGCTCGCCGCGATGGATCCTGTCGTAGACTGCTACGGTGGTCTCGCCTACTGCGGCGGTCACCGCAGCGGCTACGGCCGCATTCAGCACGCTGCCTCCGATGGTGCCCACCACGGGGATGCCCTTGAGCGCCACCAGCAGCGAACGGCCCACGATGGTCGTGGCGCCTGCCTTTAAAGCCGCATCGCTTATCTGCGATGCCGCATTCTTGTCTTTTAAGTCGTACAGCCGGGTGATCTTCGCCAGCATGGCAGTCTGCACCGGCACCAGCAGCGTGGCATCCGGAAAACTGACCGGCACAGCACCGATCGTCGCAGCCAAAGCGGAAGACGCCGCTACCGTTGCGTTGGCCTCCTTGCGCTTTAAGTCCCAGACCACGCTCCGCACCTGCCGTTCCGACGCGGCCTTGCCGGCCTCCGCCGCACATTCCCGGGTGCGCTCCATCAGGCGGTCCAGCCCCCGCACGGGCACGATGCCCAGCGGCGTTTCGAACTCATGAGCCAGCACGCAGATGATATCCTTCGTGCGCAGCGCCAGGTCCTTCGCGGGCCGGTATTCGGCAAAGGCGTCCTGCAACATTAAAATGTTGGCGACGTCGCGCTCGTCCGTGCCCAGCGAACGGGTAAACACCGCGATCAGCGGCAGATCCGGCCACAGCTTGGCAGCCTGCCGCAGACCGTCGAGATCTTCCTCCAGGATGCTGCGCTGCATGCCGTCCAGGCAGTACCAGACGATGCTCACAGGTTCTTTGCGCAGCGCTTTCAGCTTGGCGGAAGACTCCGGCGCGTCGATGAGCTCCAGTGCGCCGTCTGCTTCCACGGAAGGCCGGATGGCCTCGACGAGCGTGCTCTTGCCCGATCCCGGCGCGCCCAGCACCAGGACGTTGAGCTTCTCCGGATCCAGCAGGCCGGGTTTCTTTTCCTTCTCCGCCCGCTTCGGCAGAGCGAGTATATTCCGTTTTGCTTCGTGTTTTGCTCTGGGAGACATGGGTCAGCTCCTTACTTGTCTTCTCCGAACAGAATATCCAGGATCTCGGCTTCATCCACCCAGTTCGCGTCGTCCCGGGAAGAGCCCATCTGCGCGCCGCAGCCCGGACACTCCGGCTGGGGAAATTCCACCTTGCAGCCGCATTCGGAGCAGATATATTCAGGATCGCCGAACAGATGGCTGTGCTGGATCCAATAGGGATGGTTGGGTTTGTTGAATAAAGACATGGCTCGACTCCTTCCGGGCTCAATTATTTCAACGTTTCCACGGCGATCTGCAGCGCCTGCACCAGGGTCTCCATCGGCAGCACCGGCACGCCTTCCGCCGGCTCCATCTCCTTCGTCGCAGGCACGTGGATAAAGCCGCCTTTTACGTCCCGGAACAGGGGTTCTTCCGCGATCGCCCGCAGCAGGCCGTACATCAGATTGTTGCAGACATATACGCCCGCGGTATTGGAGATCTTCGCGGGGATGCCGGCTTCCTGAAGCCGCTGGGTGATCCTATGAATCGGCAGCCGCGTCATGTAGGCGGCAGGGCCGTCGGGATCGATGGGGTCTCCGTGGGGAAATACGCCCTCGTTGTCGGGAATCGTCTCGTCCATGGCGTTGACCGCCACACGCTCCGGCGTGATCTCGCTGCGGCCGTCCGCCAGTCCGACGCAGATGACCGCATCCGGCACCCACGCATGCATTTCCTCGACCAGAAGCGCCGGCGCCTTCTGATATACGACAGGCAGGCGGAGCTTGCGGATCTCGAAGCCTTCCGGTGCCTGCAGCGCCTCGACCGCCGCCCAGGACGGGTTAAAGCTGTTTCCGTCGAAGGGCTCGAAGCCCGTCATCAGTACTTTCATAAAACCTCCGATTTCAGGTGAGTTGACACCTGGCAGTCCTTTCATAACTGCAGCGCTATATATGTGATTATAGCACAGAAAACCCCCGCAGTTGAGTGCGGGGGTGAGAGTGGCGGGCGGTTACCGTGACCCCAGAGTGGACGGGTCACGCTTTTACAGTGACCCAACGATGCAAAACCGCTCTTGGGTCACGAAAAACGCGGCTTTCCCGTGTCCCATCGTGCAAAAACCGACCGCGGGTCCCGGTTTTACCGTGACCCATGGCATTGTGGGTCACCGAAAATGCGATTCGATCTGCGAATTCTTCGACTATTGTGCAGCGTAATAAATGAGATCAGCCACCAAGTGACTGGTGGCTGATCATTTTTCCTAGTAAAGGCATCACCGCCGTCCTACCAGCGATTGTCTGTTGTGACAGACTGCAACCTCATGGTTTTTATATCACAGATACTGGCAATTTGCAAGGCAATCAGGCACTTCAAGCTAGAAGTTGTTTAGGAAAACTGGTTATCGCACCTAACCATACATTTTCTATTTCTGCTTTGCCAAGTTGCTTCTTATACCTTTGATAATTTCTGCAATTGTTGCAGGTGACACATTTGCTTTCTGTTCCTCTAACTCGATGCCAACCGCCTGTAATATACTCGGAACATATTTATTTAACAGTTCTTCTGCCTCTTTAACCCAATCAGCGTTTGTCAAATCTAATTCACCTGTATATGTCCGTTCCAACAACTCAATTGACACTTCACCTATGATGAATGTGAAAACACCTGCTACTGCAGCATTAAGAACTGCTGCCGCAACCGTTAATCCCGGAATTGCCTTTAAACTATTCAATACGGTTTTAGCCAATGCACTAACCGCCCCTGCTTCTAAAATTGCTTGTACAATTTTATTCGAAGCATCACCCTTTTTTATTTTATATATGGTTGATAGTCCGGTTATCATTGCACTCTGCAATGGAACAAGTATTACAGCATCCTGGACAGGGACAGGTACTGCGCCAACAGTTGCCGCCGTTACTGATGTAGCTGCAACCAAACTGTACGACATAGCACGTTTTGCCTTTAAATCCAATTCGCGTACTGCATTCTTGGCTCCCAACACACCCTTGAGACCAAGTTCTAATGTTGCCTCTGTCAGAGTATCAATCCCCATGGGTTGAACAATATAATCATCTGCAACGCAATACGCTTTAGCGACAACTGGCATCACCATTTTAACAGCAATTTGATCTTTATATCTGTAACTGTCCAATACATTATTGAACATTAATGTATTTTCGTTTATTTCATTTGTAGAATACGATTTTGTAAAGACCACAATAACAGGTGCATCTTTCCAAACCTTAGAAATGTCCCTTATATAATTCAAAACTTCTTTATCAATACGATGAACAGTACCATCGATGCACAACCATATTGCATGCACTAAATTCTCTGGCTTCTGGTTTTTAACTGAATCCTTAAAGAATTTTAACAACTCCTTTTTGATTTCATTCTGCTTTTTTCTTGAATACTCTAACCCAACAGTATCAATTAGCCGAAGAGGATATTCGTCTTTATTGTAAATTGTTATTTCTTTTGTAACAGCACTTCCGGATCCCGTCTCCGCCAATTCTTCATCAAGGACAGCATTAATTAAAGTGCTTTTCCCTGAACCGGATGTACCTAGAACCAGTACATTTATTTTTCCATCTGAAATATCGAACACCTTTGCATAATCAGGTTTTTTAGCCCTTTTTCTCTCAGTTTTTTTCATTGTTAAGCCTCCATAAACCTCATTAAACTAATGCCTTTTTGATTATATCATACAATCACCCCCGCTTTATATCGGCGGGGGTGTTGTACATAATAATCACAAGAAAGAAAAGTTCGGCATCGCCACTCTACAACCCAGAACTGACCTTCAATAGTTTCTCATTTATCCTGTTCATCACCTGAATGTAATAGAGGGTTTCGGCATCGTTCATCTCGCGAGAATTCCATTCGTCGGCCTTTGCAGAAAAGTCCGCATATTTCGCCATCAGTGCAGAATATTTCAGCAATGTTGCGGCATCTGAGGAATTATAAGTTTCCATAAAAGCACAATACTCGTCCATGAATGCCTCATAGGACTCCAAGAATGCCTTCAATTCTGGTGAGATACCATCTGCAGGCGTCTCTGCAATAGGTTCCTCCGCAGTTTCCTCTGCAGGTTCCTCCGCCGGGGTTTCCGCAGAAGCGGGTTCTTCTGCAGTCGCCTCTGCTGGGGTTTCTGCAGCCTCTTCCACTGGCGCTGGTTCAGGTTCCTTTGTTGCTTCTTTCTTATCGCCACCGCTGCCGAGCGCGCCAAGCACAATCAGTAAGACAAATAGTATGGCGATCCCCTTCAGAATTGGGTGCTTCTTCTTTTTTCCCATATCGTTTCCTCCCAATCAACCTTTCGGATTCATTTGCACGACTCCCCTGCCATCCGTTTCGCAAGCCGCAACAGGAGATCCTTGTCTTCGGAAGACAGATTCCGCAGCACATCCGTAAACATGGAATCTTCCCCGGAGCCGATGTAGTTGAAGAATTCCTGCGGCGATACATGCAGATATTCGCAGATCTCGAAGAACATCGCCAAGGAGGGCAGGTTGTTGCCGTTTTCGATGTTGTTGATGTATCCGGCAGCCTGACCCATAGACAAGCTCATCTCCCGCCCGGAGACGCCTTTGGCGCTCCTTAGCTGCGCGAGCCGCTCTGCGAATCCTTCAACTACCTGCACCGTTGTATCTTCCATACAAGAATAATTATACTTTGCAGCCCTCCTGCGCCCGTCCTGTCTGGCAGGAGATTTGCCTCCTTCCGTCCTGTCTAATCGGTCATTTTTATCCTTTGGCATTTACAGCCTCCTTTCCAGGAGCCAAAGCTCTCATATAGGGAGCGGAAATTTTTGCAAAAAAAAAAGCCCTGCCTAGCAGGGTCCATCTTCGTTATTTTCCAGACATCCGCTGGGGGGGGGTGCTGCCTCTTTGAATCTTGTCGCAAGGCATGTAGGAAAGGAGGTGAGCCTCATGGTCACCTTTGGAGACTTGTTTCAATACACACTTGTATTGTGCGGGGTATTCGGGATTGCTGTGGCTATTTTCAGCCGCAGAAAATGAGATCAGCCACCAAGTGATTGGTGGCTGATCAATCTGCGTCATGTAGAGGTATCACCGCCATCCGACCAGCGGTTGTCTGTTGTAACAGACTGTTACCTCGTGTCTATTATATATCACAGAATCTGCCAATTAGCAAGGCTTATCAATCTCAACTGTTCGTAAAGAATTCAACGTTACGGCTGCGTTGGCATTTCAGGAGCGATGGATTCAACCGTGAAGTGAGGAACGCCAACAGTCAGCTTGTCGACTACCATTTTTACGGTTATCACTTCATCCGCCGCATTTGCACCCGGCGGAGTAAGCGAAAGAGTGATGGTATCCCCTGTTTTGAAAACGATAGTTTTCGGAGCCTTGCAGGTGAAGACAGCCTCAAAATCATTAACGTTCTTAGACTTGTTTCGATCGACTTCGTTAACACTCCAATTTTCAAGTGCTATTGTCTCCCCTCCAACAACAGCTTCTCCTGACACGCTGGTTCCTGCCGGCGCAAGCACTGCAGGTATCGTGAACTTCTGATCTGATAAAACGCCGGAATACGACATGGATTCACCAGAAAGTCCTGGGATGCTAGAAGTCTTATTATACGAAAACTTTTTATCTAACTCATAGCTAAGAAAAACGGGTTCGTCGTGCAAAATACTGTCGATAACATGCTTTTCGCTATCAGAAATGCCTTTCTTTTCAGCAACAGCAAACAACCATTCGCAGCTGCGAAGCAGAGGTTCACATACTGGCGGCAATTCAGTCTCCCTCTTGTTCTTTATGAACTTATTATATGCTTTAATAAGGCTTGTTTCTTCTTTGCTAGCACCATCATCTGCTTTAGCTTCAACCACATCTGCAAGGAAAATGTCGTTTTCCTTCTGCTGTTTCGGCACCAGATACCTGACGTTGTTTTTCGCCTCTTCATAAGCAGCATCTAAGTATTTTGTGTTGTTTGTTGCTTCGTATAAGTCAAGATATGCTGTCGATGCATATAGACGAGGCAGCCAATCGTCGGGGCCAATGTTTTTAATAATACTATTAGCGTAATCGGCAACAGCGGCTTCATACTCTGCCCCGCTTAAGACCTCTTTTGCAGAGGCAATCGCATATATTAGAGATTGTGACAAGCGCTTGTCTAACTTGAAAATACCGGTATCATTTGCACGATAGGTTTCAACCGCAGAAAGGCAATTTGCAAAATCCCCATTTTCATAATAACTATCTGCCAGTTCGAGCCAATAGTAAGCAAAATACTGATATCTATCTTGATTCTTTTCTAACCAATCGAGTTTGGATGCACCGCTGCCGTTAACAGCATATTGAACAAATTCCTCAATATCATTTTCTGTAAGCGTGATTCCCGTTGGGAGGCCCTGAGCAATCTCAACCATATAGCTGAACATATTTGTCCTGCTATCCATAAGTGCTCTTTCTTCTGTGTCTTCCAACGTCCACTTCTTTTCTAAATAGGCAGCTTCTTCTGCTGAAGACAAAGCAGATGACTCTGTCACTTTATCAAATGTGGAAAAAGCCAACCCTGCTAGTGTGATCAACGTTCCGTTTTGAGCGACTGAAGCGACAACTTCTATAGGATTAGGGACGAGAGCTAAAAGCGCTGCCGCATTGGTCTGTCCACTAATAAATTCAAGACGCTCAAACGCAATAGCATTCATTCGATAAGTTTTTATCGTATCAAAAATCTTATTAAATTCCTGCAGCGATCTACCATCTATACTGCTTTTTTCGACATTGTTTAAGAGGTCATCAAATACCTCTTCCAACGTTATACGGCTGCGGCGAGAATCATTGATATTCTGAACCGCATAGGCAAGAAAATTCATCATCGCCATAGAAGACCTCTGCTCTATGGACAGACCCTCAACAACCGGGTCTTCCTCCACCAGAGGTTCGATGGGCGCAACGGCATTATCCGTATTATCAACCGGCGCCGGTGACGGTTCCGGCGTAGTTTCTGATGAACCGCAGGCGGTGACCAGCGATGCACATAGCGCCGCTATTAGTAACACTGCGATGAATCTGAAATACATCTTTTTCATTTACACATTTCCTCCAGCCGTGCATTGTATGAGCAGTAGGTCACTTATTGTACTTCTTTTCCAATGCTTTAAGCGCCTTTTCAACTGCCTCATCACTATTATCGTACTTGTCGAGCGGGGCTGCAAGAATCTTTGCAATTCTCTCTGCGTCCTCGAGCTTTTCTTTTCGAATCTTTTCCCGGCGTTCATCCAGGAACGAAAAGACAAGCCAACCAAACGCCATGATTCCGAATATTATATATGCCGCAGTCATTCCGATTGCGCCGGTCTTTTCATAGTGTTCAAATCCAGCGAGAATAAACAGAACCGCAAAAATCAATATCAGCAAACGGGCCGCGGTCTTTTTTTGTATGGCGTTTGTTTTGCTATTGTGCTGAGATTTCATAAACCAGTTTCCCCATTATCACATGAAAAAGTCATCAATATCATCGACAGTTTTTAAAATCTCTTCTTCAGCAACCCCGGTTGTCCGCGCTAACGCGATAGATCCCTGCATCGATGCTCGGATATCCGAAGAGAAGGCATTCTCGACGAATCCGTTAAACTCATCCATCTCAGCCTGTAGTTCTGCCTTAAAGGCGTCGAACTTTTCCTGAAGTTCGGAATCCAAAACGCGCTGATTCTGCAGATATTCTTCCAGAAGTGCCTGCTCCTTTTTATAGAGCTTTAAGCGACCATATTCGAAGGCATAAACTGCCGCAGCCTGCGCAAGATCTGCATAGTCGCCGAGCCTTGGGACATACAACAAGCAAGACAACAGCTTGACCATTGCCTCCAGGCAGATCCATAGGCAATCCTCTGTGTAGGAAACTTCTTCAATCTTACCATCTAAGAAGGCTTCCGTTTTACCTCTAAGTTCTTCCGATAAAGCCGTAATGGCAGCGACTTTTTCCTCTGGAATCCTTCCGTTAAAGAGCGATGCAGACCATGCGATATAATTCGCATACAGATCGAAAATATAGGCGCTGTATTCTCCACCATCCATTTCCACAGACAGATGTGTTACAGTTTTCGCAACAGCAGCCCAATCTTCTTTGGTATAATCCTTAGGATATTGACCCGCAGAGATCCGCTTTAAAACCTCAAAGGTAAGCGTAGTGCCGATCTTGAGTTTTGTTAGGGCTTCGCTATCGTCGTTTTCCGCCATCTCATACAGACAATTCTGTAGTTTGCGGAAGATAGCAATGCCATTTTTCACTGTCCCTGCAGCTTCTTCGTCTAGAAGATCTTCTATTGAAAGAACTTCTAATATCGTTAAATCCATCATCGTCTATTTCCTATGCAACCGTCTTTTCAAACATTGCAGACAAAGCCTTCGTATTATTTACCAAAGCACCAAGCTGCATCTTTTGCTCCGCATCAAATGCCGCGTAGTCCTTTCCGTATAAAGCAAGACAATCCCGATATTGCTTGTTTAGGTTCTCCCTAATGGAATTGGTTTCCTCCAAAACCTGATTAATTTTGCCGTCCAGCTCCTTGATCACCTCAATATTTTTCTTTACGGATTCAATTTCGTCGTTCTTCTGTTTGTTCAGCTTTGTACGTTTATTCGCGAACAGCAAAATGGAAGATAGGAGTGTAGCACCAGCAATCGTCCAACCGATGGGGCCAGCCAATGCCAGTAGGGCATTCCCGGCAGCCACGCCTCCGCCGCCAGCAGCCAACGAACCACCACCGAGCCATGCCAATGCAGCATTCGTCGCAGCTGCGCCAGACAGTGTAGAAATAGCCGTTCCTGTGGAGGCCGTACCAAATGTAGTCGCGATCCACATAGCCGCAGAAGGTGCCATGAATGCAACGGATGCGCCTGCTGCCAGGCCTGCACCTGCGCCACCAGCAGCCTCTCTGGCTGCCTGTAGTTCTTTATCGGCGAACTCGCAGCTCTCGATAAACTTGCCCCTGTTTATATTAATTTCTTCAAAATCTGCATCAAAAGTCTTTGGACGATTAGCAATGCTGTTAATCAACCCTTCGACATTTGCTACGGTATCTGTTGCGCGGCTTCTTTCCACGAACAGTTTAATGCCCTTATCGTTCATCAGCGTGTAGGCATCGTTATACTCTGTAATGGAAGATGACAGCATGCGATCCAGTTCCGTAAGTTTTGCCTGGATATCATCTTTTGTTGCAACGGCTGAATCTTTAATTTCTCCGGCTTTTTCTGCAACGGCACTCGCCTTTTCTTTTAAGCCAGAAGTGTCGATACTTTTAGCCTTTACGACTGCTTTATCTACGGCTTTGGAACCTGCCCGACCGGCCGCGCCGGCGATTAACTTTGCTGTATCAAAGATAGAATCTTTATTCTTTGCCATAAAAAGCTCCTCCCTATTTACCCCACAATATACTCATACAACGCTTCCTGCACCGGGGTCTCCAGCTGGTAAGCGATTTCGACCGCCGTGCTCTTAGTTCCCGGCATCGTAAATTCTTTCGTTTCGCCGGTAGCGTGCAAATGACCTAAATAATAGAACTCCTTCGAAGTTTCCTTATCGTCTTTATTCTTCCGCACGAACAGGTGCATGGCAATGCCGCGCTCTTCCGCGTGCAGGGCATTCTGCACATCGCCGGACTCTACGGTGCGGTTCGACTTCGAGATCGCGATCAGACGCCGCGGCGACTCGAAGCGGTCATTGTAATTCTGCGTCTCAACCACGTCTTCGGCCTTATCATAATTGATAAAGACCGGATAGGTTTTCGTCTTAGCATCGTACTTATAACCGCCGATGTTCAGGGCAACTTCGCCCTTGTCCCAGTTCAGGATGCGGCAGACATCTTCGTATGTATATTTCGCATTCAGCGTAAAGAATGTATCGGCATAGCGGATCGCATAATCCCTGCGGTTCCGGTACAGACCGAAGTCTACAAGGGTCTGCACTTCAGCGCGGAACGCCTCATTCCCCAGCATTTTTGCGAACGGCTCCGAAATCGAATACTCATCACCGTCGGGCTGCAGCAGCACCGCCGATTGATACGTGCCTGCCGATCCGCCGCTGGGGAACTGGTTCGTCATAAAGTTGATTACATTCGTGCGGATGGTGTCGGTCACGACCAGATCGTATTCGCGGAGCATCGCATCCTCGAATCGCGCGAGAACATTTCGTCCGTCTTCCAGCAGCAGTTTTAGCACCACCAGTTCGTGGACACGCTTGCCCGGCGTCAGTTTGCGGGAAATAAACTGCAGCACGTTCTCTTCCGCATCCGTAAAGCGAACCGTATATTCCTTTTCGTATTTCTTCAGGAACGTGTAATAGCAGCCGATATTCTTGTTGTCGAAGATTCGCAGCGGATCAATGGAATCGGTGCGGTCAAAGTCCATCAGCGTCGGGATGCGACCCAGCCGCGCCTTTAGATTCTTATAACTCGTCTTGATCAGCTCGATATCGTTGAACCGCGCATCATCAATCGATTTATAGATCCGCTCCTTCGCAATCTCATCGAAATCGATCGTCGAACAGCCGGGGATCACCCGCGATCCTTCACTAATATATCGGCGCACATTATCCTTATTGTAGGTCTTATCACCGGACAGCGCGATGGGGATCAGGAAGCTCTTTTTATAGTTTCCGATAAAGTCGATGACCACCACATATTCCTTATCCGCCAGTTTCCGCAGGCCGCGCCCGAGCTGCTGCACAAAGATGATGGCGGATTGCGTCGGCCGCAGCATCACGACCTGGTTGACCGAGGGAATATCCACACCCTCGTTAAAAATATCTACCGTAATGATGTAATCCAGGTAATTGTCCGGTTCATCCGTCTCCAGCATCTGGATCGCATATTCACGATCCGCCTCGCTATGATCCCCGGTGAGGGCCTTCGTGTGCAATCCTTTCGCGTTCAGCCGACGTTCCAGTTCCAACGCTTCTTCTTTACGGCTGCAGAAGATCAGCCCCTTGATCCTGCCGTGGTCACAGCCGTAAAAACGGGTCACATCGTAGATGTGTCGCACCCGCTCTTCCGACACCAGATACCGAAAGTCGGTCTCATCTTCCACCAGCTGACCGTCCACCGTAAAGTCCGAAACCCCATGATAATGGAAGGGCGAGAGCATGTTCTGCTCCAGCGCATCCTGCAGACGGATCTCGTAGGCGATGTTGTAGTTGAATGTCTTGAAGATGTCGATGCCGTCCGTTCTTTCCGGCGTAGCGGACATGCCCAGCAGGAATTTCGGCGTAAAGTAATGGATGAGCCTCTGATAGGACTCCGCCCCGGAACGGTGAACCTCGTCGATGCAGATGTAGTCGAAGGTGTCCGGGTCAAACTTCGTGTAATGGTCCGGCCGGGACATGGTCTGCACGGTCGTAAAGATGAAATCAGAATCGGTGTCGTGTTCGGATCCGCCGTAGAATCCCATGGTCCGGGTATTGCCAAAAACCGTACGGAAGGTCTTCATGGCCGCACGGGCAATGTTTTCACGATGGATGACGAAAAGGACGCGTTTTGCATCGAAAGCGCTGGCATCGAAGGCGGAAAGATAGGTTTTCCCAGTGCCTGTAGCGGATATCAGAAGAGCGCGGTCCTGCCCTTCCGCGCGCAGAACCTGCAGCGCCTCGAGCGCTTCCTTCTGCATGGTGTTGGGACTGGGCCGAAAGCCGAGCGGATATTCGGCGGTAAGTTCTTCCTGAGACTCGCTGCGGGCTCGGATTTGAGCGATCCGCTGAGCACGATAAATCCGCGTATACTGCAGCAGCCAATCTTCATCGACTACGGTCGCCGACGCAAACTGGCGGTCGAATTCGCTGCGGATATCCGAGACGATGGATCCTTCCGTAAAGGATGTGACCCTTAGATTCCACTCATTGTTGGCGCATAGCGCATTCTGTGTAAGATTACTGCTGCCGACGATCAGCGTGTGACCTTCTCCATGCCGGAAGATATACCCTTTGGCATGGAAATTGTTCTCTGTTTGAATCTTTAGCTCAATATTAGGAAAACGGAGCAACCGGCGAAGTGCACGGGGCTCCGTAAAATTCTGATAGGAAGATGCCAGGATGCGGCCCTTGATCTGCTTATGCTCCAGTTCTTTCAGCGCATCGATGATCACTTCGACACCGCTGTTGGTAACAAAGGCAACTGAAAAAGCGAACTCATCGCAGGTGCGGAGTTCCGAAAGAATCGTCGTTAAAACCTTCGTTTTATTGCTGGCATCGTTTAACAGCAGCTTCGGTTTGTAATCCTGCCGAGCCACCGTTGTGCTGTCGATATATCCCGCCCGAAGGGCTTTTTCCAGATCTTTTGTCAGGATTTGGTCTTGCAAAGGGCACTCCTATGTTTAGATATCTTTATAGATATTTTAGCATTTGAAGCAAGGAGTGAAAAGCTGAAGAGTCTCCTAATGTATTCTAGAGACTTAACATCGGATTTTCTGCTTCCCAGAGCCGGTCTTCCAGTAATACGAAGACTTCTCCATCATGCTCTTCGAGTAGATATGGGAGTTCTACAAGTGAAAAGTCACACGCCTCAGTCCTGATGAGAGTCTCCTCTGGTGCATAGATTCTGAGCATAGTTACCTCCTTAAACGCAAGGTTTTGCCGCCTTGACTTTTTAAAGGATACAGGAAGGAGCGTCCGATACAACGGATAATAAAAAAGGATCAGCCGCCAAGTGATTGGCGACTGATTCTAACACACAACGTTTGGAGGCATCACCGCCATCACGCCAGCGGCTATCTATTTACAAAATAGACCTATGCCTCTTGCCTAATATATATCACAAATTTTGGTAAACGTCAATCGAACAACCCGTCCAAATGGCCCAACAAGGGCTGCTGCAAATAAAGGGTTCATCGTTCCTTTATTAACACATTCAGCAAGGCTGACCATTCTCAATGATTTCTACCATCTCACGCGGAGTAACGACAAAAGATTTGATCGGGAAATGTTTGGTATTGCCGGTAACCAAATAGGCATCCGTCAGTCTTCTCGCTGTTAGAGCCACTTCGTAAAAAACGGCATCATCCGGATCAAGGAAGAGCTCGTTCGATTTTGTTCTATCAAAGAAAATACCCTTTTCCTGAAGAAAGGATATCAGTACATCCACATCGGATGCAGAAAAGCCAAACTCATTTCGTGTAAGTACGTCAGCGTACTCAGATAGTATTTCGTGATTCAGCAGAGGGATGACCGTTCCTTGTAAAACGTAATCTAACACTTTTCCCGGAATAGAAGAGCGCTTTAACATCGAAGAAACAATGACGTTTGTATCTATCACCGCATAATACGTCATTCGCTCTGCTTCCTCGCTTCGCGCGCTTTTTGGATAATTTCGTTAATCTCATCCAGCGTCAAGTCTGAAAGACCATTCTCCTCCGCAGCCACCCGCATGTTTAAAAGAGCTGCTTCTGCTTTGCTCCGGCTGCTTTCATTTCGAACCTCGAAGGGAATGCCGTTTACGGCAACGCTCTTCTTTAAAAACATGCGTACAGCGCTGGACAGATCAAGGCCAAGCTGATCATAAACCATCGTAGCCTGCGCCTTGAGTTCATCATCTAATCTGACTTGTAAAACAGTAGCCATATCCTCACCTCAACAATAATTGTATATACATATCATTTTATTGTCAATACAACATCCTTCTTGTCGGGCAGTGACCAATTCTGAGATGCTCAAACTATCCACCACTTTAACCTACAAAACAACACAAAATCGGTGAATAAATTACAGGGAATGCAATTTGTCCACCGATTTATAGCAGAAAACAGGGGATTTCTGGTGGTCAAAAACAGTTTTCCGAAATTGACCACCACACCCAAAACCAGTCTTCTCCTTACCTCCACGGGCAATCCGCCAGATGGTCATTCACGATGCCGATGGACTGCAGGAAGGAATAGGTGATGACGGGGCCGACAAAACCGATGCCGCGCTTCTTCATGTCGGCAACCATGCGGCGCGAGATGTCCGATTCCACCGGCATCTCCGCCGGGGTCTTCCAGCGGCCGTCGATGCGTTTGCCGCCCGAAAAGCTCCACAGATAGGCGTCGAAAGAGCCGAATTCCGCCTGCAGCTTCTGCACGATCTGCGCGTTTTTGCGCACGCTGAAGATCTTGGCGCGGTTGCGGATAAGCCCGGGATCGGTCATCAGAGCTTCCAGCTCTCCGTCGCTCATGGCAGCGCAGGCGTCGATGTCGAAGCCGTGGAATGCCGCCCGGTAGGCCTCCCGCTTGTGCATGATGGTCTTCCACGAAAGCCCCACGCTGGCACCTTCCAGGCAGAGCATTTCGAATTGGAAGCGGTCATCGTGGTTCTCTTTGCACCATTCGTTGTCGTGATATTCCTCTAAGATCGGGTCACCCTCGTACCAGGCGCGGCAGGCGCACGTTCCTTTTTCCATAAAAGTCTACTCCTCGAACAGCCCGTCCAGATAGCCCAGCAGGTCGTCCAGCAGGGGCTGCAGCAGCTTGATATCCGAGGGCTCGCTCACCATAATGTTCTCCCGGTGGCCGTTTTCATATTCCAGATAGATCTCCAGGTCGCCCGCGTCGGGCCAGGGATCGAAGTTCTCCCGGCCCTGCCCGTACAGAACGGAATAGTGGCTGAAGGCCCGCCAGTCGTGGCTGGCAAAGATCTCCGAGATCCGGTCGAAATAGTCCTCCGGGAAGGCCCGATACAGATCCAGTTCGGTCGTCTCAGTCCCGTAATTGTAGATATCCTTGTTCAGCACGAGGGTCTGCCCGTCGATCGCCATCTCCTCCGGCACGTTGATGTCGCCGTAGGAATAGTGCCTGCCATCCTTCTTCCAGTCGAAGCGCAGGCGGGTGATCTCCCCCGTTTCCCTCGGCGGCACGAAGCGGTCGTCGCCCTTGGAGGCGAACCAATCCGCGAAAGCCAGGTAAATGCCCTGCGCCCAGGGCGCTTCGGGCTCGTTGTTGATGGTAAAGGTGAGGTTTTCGCCGGAGGCGTAATTTACATCCACGCCGCAGGCCTGAAATTCCGGGGGCAATCCCGCGGTCACGTCGTAGATGCCGTTTTGCGATGCAAGCTGGTTCTCGTCGATGACCCTCTGCAGCGCCGTCAGCAACTCTTCGTCTGCGGTCATCTGCACGCCGGAGCCGCTTTCGCTTGCGATGAGCGTGCCGCTTTCGTCCGGCTTTATCTCGAAGACGTATTCGCGGTCACCGTCCCCTTTGCCCCATTCGCCCTGGAGGTAGAAGTGAGCGTAGAAATCCGCGATCTCCTTGGATCTGATCTCCTTGGGGGCGTTGGCGTCGATGTGAGTCGTATTGCCGCCTTCGATAGGCTCCTCTTCCGGGATGGTGTCCGCATCCGGGCCGCAGCCGGCCAGCACGAAGGCCAGCGCCGGGATGAGCAAAAGAAAGATCCAATGTTTCATAGCGCGTCCTCCTATTCTTCGGGGATCGTAACGTCGCCGATCGTCTCGAGCTTTTCGATGGCAGCCGTGCCGGTGGCCGGTCCCTCGTTCCCGGAACAGCCCGCCAACAGGCATAGTATTAGCAAAAGCAGTATCGCTCGTTTCATGTGCGTGTTCCTCCAGTTTTATTATACGATACTTGACGGGTCGTGGGGATACAGATTTGACGCGTTTTGCCGCCTTCCCTTTCCGCCCGCGCCGTGGTACATTGGTGGAATTTTAGAGAATAGAAAACCGGCAGCTGGTTCGAACCGGCCGCCGGTTTTTGTTTTGTCTTGTCCCCTGTGTTGTTGTTAGAAGCCCAGCGCGATGTCGTCCACAGACAGCACTTCCACGTGACCGTCCAGGGCGCTGTACAGGGTGAGTACCACATAGCGGGGCTGCGCGTCGGGAGAGACTGCCTTCGCCTGTGCCAGCACCTTGTAATTGACGCCGGAGACCACCTGGGAAGCCAACAGCGCGATCGCTTCGTAGTCTACGCCCAGCAGCTGTTCGCGGGCCTTGTCGACGACTGCCTGTACGTCTTCGGAGATGGCAGGATCTTCTGCAGCGTTCCAGCCGCCCAGCAGATCTTCGCTGTTTGCATTCTGCAGATCGCTAATATCCTTAACTTCGAGATTTCCGTCCAGATCCTCATAGATGTAGACCAGGGAGTAGCCCGGCTTCGCGTCGGGATAGATCACCGTGGACTTGCACAGGAAGCAGTGGTTGAGTCCGGCCACGACCTGGTGACCCAGGTAAGCGATGGGCTCGTAAGCGACTCCGGTGAGCCCTTCCAGCGCTCTTGCAAACAGATCCTTCAGATCGTCCGTCATGGCAGTATCCTCTGCTGCTTCCCAGCCGCCTGCGATGGCGACTTCTTCGGCTTCTTCGACCGGTTCTACGACTGCTTCTTCCGTCTGAGCACCGCTGCCTGCGGCCAGGTCATCTGCGGCCTTGGCGCAGCCCGTGGCGCCCATCAGCATCATGAAAGCTAAAGTACCTGCTAAAAATCTCTTCATTACGTTTCTCATTTTCTTTTCCTCCGTTATCTTTTTACCTTCCATTTTTGTGTTCTCACTCTTAAAGACCGAAGGATCTCTCAGTTGGTTGCGTGGACGCAAAAATATTTTTTGCAATGATTTCGAGGCTATTTGGCGTGACCCGGCAGGGCAGATGCAGCACCATTACCCCGGCCGCCCTGGCCTCTTCCAGCGCGATGCCGAACGCCGGCTGCGTGGCATCGTTTGGTCTTACTTCGGTGACCCCTTCCATGGCGATCACGAAGGCCACAGCTGCATGCCAGCCTTCCTTCGCTGCGCGGGTCAACTCGTGCAGATGCTTTACGCCCCGTTCCGTCGGCGCATCCGGGAAGTAGCCGATGCCGTCGATATTGAGCGTGCACCCTTTCACTTCCACAAGCCAGCGCTCTTCGCCCTTCTCCATCATAAAATCGATGCGGGAATCGCCCCAGGTGAATTCCGCTGCGATGCGGTCGAACCCCTGGGTCTGCAGCCATTCCAGACAGACCTGGTTGGGCGCCTGGCTGTCGATGTTGACGATCGAACCGTCCTCCCGGCGGACAGCCACCAGGTCGTATTTCGTCTTGCGGGCAGGATTATCGGAGGCGCACAGAAACACTTCCGCACCGGGCAGCAGAAGCTCCCGGCAGCGCCCGGTATTCTTAACATGCACCGTCTGAACTGTGCCATCGAGTTGCACGTGGGCAACGAAGCGGTTCGGACGGTCGATAAATACGGCTGTGTGGATGTTGGGGTAGATCATAAACGAATGATTGCGAAGAATCAGTATCCAAATTTCTTCGGATCGTAACCCAGCAGGCGGTCGTACACGTCGGTCCGACGGTCGGTGACCACGGAGTTGTACAGATTAGCCTGGTGCTGGCGGACTTTTGCGAAATCGCAGTCCGCATACAGGATCTCGTCACCGGTCTTGCCGGCAGGTCCTGCGATCGGTGCGCCGGCATTATCCACGATGACGCTGCGGCCGGCAAACTCCTCGCCCCGCTCGATCCCTGTCCGTACAGCGACCGCCACGTAGACGTTGCTGCAGTTTGCGGCAGCCATGGCGTGGAATACCACGAAGGTGTTCATGTCGAAAGGCGCATGAGGACGCGCCGGGCCATCGACGCCTGCAATGATGATATCTGCGCCCTGCATCGCTAATATACGATAAAGCTCCTGATACCAGCAGTCGTTGCAGACCAGCATGCCGATGCGGCCGATAGGCGTATGGAAGACGGGAAGCCCCAGATCGCCCGGTTCGAACCACAGATATTCATCGTCCCAGATCTGCAGTTTGCGGTACTTGCCGACGACACCGTCCGGACCGAACAGCACAGCAGTGTTGTAGAGGCGGTCGCCGCAGTTCTCGTTGAGCCCCGCGTAGACATAGAGCTTACGCTCCATGGCCAGCTTCAGAAACGCCTGACTGCTGGGGCCTTCCGGAACCGGCTCCGACAGGGAAAAAGCCTCTTCGCGGTTCGCAAACACGTAGCCGCTTACGCAAAGTTCAGGCAAGACGATCAGCTGCGCGCCGTTGTCTGCAGCTTCGGAAACGTACTGCAGGCACAGCTGCAGATTCCGTTCCGTTTCTCCAACGTGCGGCTCCATCTGGATGACCGCGACCTTTACGGGGATCTCTTTCTTGATCTTCATAGGCTTCACCTCTTGTATCTGCGGGATGGATCGGTAGGGTGATTTTTTCTCATTATATCACGCGCAGCGCTGGCAAAATGCCTGGGACGCAAAAAACCCCCGGCGCAGGCCGGAGGCTTTTCGCATCTCTTTATTCTACAGTGTAATATCACCGTCTGGGTTAACAATATTGAACAACACCATCGACAGGATGGTAATGGCGGTCAGCAGCGTTGCCATGGCCGAAGCAACACCGTAGTGGCCGCGGACGATCTGAGTATAGATGGCGACTGTCAAGGTCTGGGTCTTCGCTGTATACAGGAAGATCGCAGTAGACAGCTCCGTTACCAGCGTGACCCAGGACAGGATAGCACCGGCGACGATACCCGAAGACATCATCGGCAGGCTGATCTACTTCCTGGAGCTGAACGCAGCAATCTCGGCCATGCTGCTGGAGGTCAACCCCTTCGATCAGCCCGGGGTAGAAAACTACAAGCGAGAGATCCGGCAATTGGTGGCAGAGTCTCGCTCCACCAGCTTTTCCACGATGGGATAGTCCGCGGCAGCCCAGTCCAGTTTGGGCATGTCCTTGGGGGCGAGCCAGCAGTGGTCTACATGTTCTTTGCGGACGAATCGCGGATCGGTGACCCGGCACAAAAACGTGTCCATGGTGATCTCAAATTCGGGGTAAATATGGTGGACGGTGGCAAAATAGTCGTCTTCGGAGATCTCTATGTTAAAGTCCATTTCCTCGCGCAGCTCGCGCATCAGAGCCTGGGGCTTCGTCTCCCCTTCCTCGATCTTGCCGCCGGGGAACTCCCACTTGAGGTCCGTCGAAGGGAACTTGCCCTTGGGGCGCTGCATGCAGAGGATCTTACCATCGTGTTCGATGATCGCCCCCACCACTTTGTAATGTTTTTTATTCATAGGCCGCTCCGTACAGCTGCGCTGCCTGCCGCGTAAGCACGATGCCGAAATCGCCGAAATGGTAGAAGATGTTGTCGCCTTCCGTCTTTGGGTCATGCTCGCCGACGACCTCGCCGGACAGCACCTTGCCGAAGGCGTCCGCAATCTCCGTTAAGGCGCTGCCTTCCCAGATCGGGTTGTTGTGGGAGCACAGCAGCGTGCAGTCTGAGAAGCGCTCCGCCAGCTTAAGCACCGTGGACATGTAGATGGGCACCATCTCCGGGCCCTCGATGTAGGCGTACATGGGAGCCGGATAGATCGTATCGCCGGTAAACAGCAGTTTATTTTCCACATCCGCCAGCATGATGCAGTCCTTCGTGTGACCCGGAGTGGAGATGACGTGCAGCTTGCGGCCGCCCAGGTCGAACACGTGGCCGTCCTCGATGGGCACGACCTTGCAGGGCTTCGTGTGCCAGGTCTTGAGGTCGAACCAGGGCTCGCCGTCGTACCACAGGGCCTCGGGCACCCGGTTCTCCGCGTCGGCCTGGAACACGTCGCCGCTCTCCAGCCGCTTTACGTATTCGGGCAGATCGATCAGATGGGTCTCGGGGAAGCGCCAGTTGTCGCCCACGTGGTCGAAGTGGGAGTGGCTGTTGACCAGGGTGATGGGCTTGTCCGTCAGAAATTCCACGACGGCCTTGATGTTGCCCAGGCCCATGCCGGAGTCCAGCAGCAGGGCTTTTTCCTCGCCCTCGATCAGATAGCTGATGACTTCCTGGAAATGGTGGGGCTCGTAGATGGCCGTTACGCCTTCCGCCACTTTATATGGTTCGAACCAGCTGCTTTCGCAGGGGATCTTTTTTAAGTCGCTGAATTTTGTAAGTTTGCTCATGTTTCTTTCCTTTGCTGTTATAAAAACGCCACCTGTATTGTATCACAGGCGGCCGGGTTTGTCTTGCTACCGCAGCGTCTTGACTTTCTCCATCAGCGCACGGACCTTGGCCGGGCTTACGTCGCCGGTGTCTTTGCCGGTGTCCTTAAAGTAGCTGCCGACAACGGCGGCATCCGCGATCTGCAACTGTTCGATGCAGTTTTCCTCGTTGAGCCCGGAGCAAATGACCAGTGGAAAATCGCCCAGCAGGCTGCGGAACTCCTTCAACTTGTCCAAGGGCGTCTGGGCACCGGTGGCGTCGCCCGTAACGCAGACGGCGCCGCAGCGGCGCTTCGCCTCCTGCAGGTCTTCCGCCAGGGTGTGAGCCGACAGCACAGGCTGATATTTAAACCGCACGCCGCCTAAGACCAGCGCGTCCGTGCGGGCCTCTTCCTTGGCGAGGAAGGCCTTCATGGAGGCTTCGTCCCGGGGCTTTACGTGGCCGATGACCGAATCCAGCTGCAGAAAATCGCAGCCGTACTGGCGGGCCAGTTCGAAGTTCAAGGAATCGAAATTCAGACAGTTTACACCGACGGGCACGTTTGGCCTATGGGTGAGCAGATATTCCAGCAGCCAGGCCAGCTGGTCGTAAGTACCGAAATAGTCCTCCGCCAGCAGCGCGTCCACGCCGCCTTCCAGATAAGCCGCGACCTCCCGCTTGGCGCGTTCCTTTACCTCTTCGTCTGAAGCGCCCTTCAGATGCAGCACGCCGATGATGGGTTTTGGGGTTTTAAAGACATCCTGAAATGTTTTCATGTTTTGAACCTTCTTGAGGGGTTGGCCACGGGGGTGTCTGGCGCGCGCAGTAGGAGGCGGCCAGGTTGGCCATGTACAGGGTCTGCTCCGGGGGCAAGCCTTCGGCGATGCCGACAAGGCTGGCTGCCGTGGAGCAGTTGCCGCAGCCCGTGGGATCGACGCTGTGTTCAATACCGATGGCGGGTGCGAACGTGACCCCTGCAGGGGTCACCAGGGCGGAGCCCTCTTCGCCCAAGCGGAAGAAACAGGGCTTGCCGTAACTTTTCAGGCGCCCGCAGATCTCGTCCCGGTCCGCCGTGCCGAAGAAGCCGCAGGCTTCGTCGTAGTTCAGGGAAAAGGCGTCCACCTGGGCGATGCGGGTCTCGATAGCCTTCTTGCAGGCGGGGTCTCTCAGGTCGTCGCCGTTGATCTCCCACAGCAGGGTCGCCTGGGGCACCAGCGCCTTGATCTCTTCGAAACCGTCCGCGATCTTTGCAGACAGGCTGGCCTCGATATAGATGCCCTTCGTCTCCGGGCCGCAGGCTTCCGCGATCATCTGCGGGGTAATGCGGCCGGCGTCTTTCGCCATCTTCTCGTATGCTTCGCCCTGACTGCATTCCTCGGTCCAGATGCCGTCCGGCCGGTATTTCAGGGAATATTTCAGGGTCTGGGGCAGGCATTTCTTCACGCGGCAGTCGATGCCATTGTCCGAAAACCACTTGCCGTAGTATTCGTCGAAATCCGGGCCAGCCGTGCCCACATAGGCCACACTTTTGCGCCAGAAAACCAGGCCGGAGGCCGCATACCAGGAGCCTCCGGGGGTGTTCAGGATCTGGGTACCGTCCGCAAACGTTACGTCCGTCAGCATGTTGTAGCCCGCTGCTACGTATTCCATAGCGCCTCCTACATGTGGATGACCTGGGACAGGAACAGCTTGAGGCGGTCGCTCTGGGGGGCGTCGAAGATCTGGTCGGGGGTGCCCTCCTCCACGATCTTGCCGCCGTCCACGAAGACCACACGGTCCGCGACCTTTCTCGCGAAGCCCATCTCGTGGGTGACCACTGCCAGGGTCATGCCTTCGTCCGCCAGTTCCTTCATGACGTTGAGGACCTCGCCGATCATCTCGGGGTCAAGCGCCGAGGTCGGCTCGTCGAACAGGATGACCTCCGGGCTCTGGCACAGCGCCCGGGCGATGGCGACACGCTGCTTCTGCCCGCCGGACAGAGACGCGGGATAGTCGTTCGCCTTCTCCGCCAGACCGACCCGGGTGAGCAGCTTGATGGCAGTCTCCTCCGCCTGCTTTTGAGGCACGCCGCCGGCTTTGACCGGGCCAAGCGTCAGGTTCTCCAGCACGGTCTTGTGGGGGAACAGATTGAACAGCTGGAACACGAAGCCGATGTGGGCCAGATCCTTGGTGGTGTCCTTGGAGAAGTCCACCAGCTTGTCGTTGACGTACAGCTCGCCGCTGTCGGGGACCTCCAGGCCGTGCAGGCAGCGGATGAGAGTGGATTTGCCGGAGCCGGAGGGACCGATGATGCAGACAACTTCCCCTTTATGGATGTGCAGCGACACGTCGTCCACGGCCTTTACGTTTCCGAAATGTTTGCTCAGATGAACGGCTTTAATCACTTTCGGCCAGCCTCCTTTCCAGTTTGCGCGCGAAGTAGGAGATGGTGAGGGTCATGATGAGATACATGATCGTCGCGAACAGCAGCGGCACCAGGTAGTTGTAGAACTTGGCGCCCAGCACGTCTGCGCTGTGCAGCAGTTCTACCGCGCCGATCGATGCCAGCAACGAAGAATCCTTCAGCAGGACGATGAATTCGTTGATGTAGGGCGGCAGGATGCGCTTAAAGGCCTGGGGCAGGATGATCTCCTGCAAGGTCTGCCGGTGCGAAAGGCCTATGGTCTGCGCGGCCTCCCACTGCCCTTTGTCCACGGACTGGATGGCGGAGCGGAACAGTTCCGTCGTGTAGGCGCCGGAGTTGATGCCCACGGCGATGGTGCCCACCAGGATGGGGTTGGGCGTATACACGTAATGGAACAGGGCCTTGGTGACCACGGGACCGCCCAGGTAGAGCAGCAAGATCTGCAGCATCATGGGGGTGCCGCGGATGACCTCCACATAGATGTTGGCGATCAGCTTGGGCAGCTTGTGTTTGCCCATCTTCGCCATGGCGGAGAGCAGGCCCAGCACGGAACCGCCGGCCAGGGCGCATACGGCCACCAGCACGGAATAGCCCGCGCCTTTGATCATAAACTGAAGATTTTCGGGGGTGAGGATTCTTTCGATCGCGTTCATAAACGGGTACCTCTTAGACGACAATCATGGCAGGAAGGGTCTCCCTGCCATGATGCATGCGGTTTCGGTTGTTCCGGGATCTGCGTTCCGTTGTCCTAGTCGAACCACTTGACGACCAGTTCGCTGTAAGCTTCGCTGTCGACGAAGGCCTTGATGATCTCGTCGACCTTAGCCTGCAGTTTGTCGTTGTTCATGTTCGTGATGGCCTTGATCTCCTCTACGGTGAGATCTTCGGCGATCATCTGGAACTTACCGGGGTTTGCTGCGATATAGGAATCGGCTACGCACTGCTCGGTGATGATGGCCTGCATGGCGCCGCTCTTGAGGGATTCGCTCATGACGGCGATCTCGCCGGCCTGGGTGGAGAAGCCGTATTCCGGGGCCATCGCTTCGGCGACTTCCATGCCGGTGGTGCCGTTGCCGGCGCCTACCAGACCGCCGTTCAGGTCTTCCAGGGTGTTGATGCCGTACTCGGTGGAAGCGAAGCAGCACTGGGCGGAGGTCATGTACGTTTCGGTGAACAGAACGGATTTGGCACGTTCTTCCGTGTAGGAGAAGCAGGAGATGCCCATATCGACGGTGCCTGCGGTGACCGCGCTGATGATCGTATCGAATTCCATGGGAACGATCTCCAGTTCTACGCCCAGCTCTTCTGCGATCATGGCCGCGATATCGGCGTCGAGACCGACCACGTTGCCCTGCGCGTCGTAGGATTCATAGGGCGGATAGTCTGCCGCCATGCCGACTCTCAGTTTGCCGGCCGTGCCCAGTTCGCTTTCCCAGGTCTCGTCGGACGAGGAGCCGCCGGAGCAGGCAGCCAGTGTAAAGATCATACAGAGCGCCAGAAGCAGTGCAGTCAGTTTCTTTGCCATTTTGTTTTCCTTCTTTCTTGTCTTATCCTAATTGCAATTTAATACGTGAGGAGTGATTACGTGTAGGATTTTATTCTCAATTATTCGGGCTGCCAAGGGGTATTATTCAATTTTTAATCATTTTTTGAAGATTTTTATGCATTTTTGTGCATAATCCTTTGCGACAATACAAAAGGAGGCCGAAGCCTCCTCTTGTGACCCTTCTATACCCTTCGACAAGCGCAGGGTACGTCTTGAGGCCGTTGCCTTATTCTCCTGTATTACAGATCCACTCTCGTAGTGCCGACGCCCATGTCGAAGATGTACTGCTGCACCGCCAGATTGTAGTCGCACACGGCGGAGACCTTGCCCAGCTTCGCGGCGTTCAGATTGGCCAGCGTGTCGTTCAGATCCTGCAGCGTGCAGGCGCCCAGCTCGTAGGAGACCTGCTGAATATGGTAGGCGGAAGCCGCCAGCGCGATGGTGCTGTCCGCAGCGCCGATGGCCTGTTTCTTCTTGGCCAGCGTCAGGTAATCCGCCCGGATGCCCAGCTCGATCTGCGTGCCGATGTTCTCGGAAGCCTGCTTCATCTGCAGATAGGAAACGTTCTGCTTCTGGTACTCCGAGTTCTTCGGGGATTTCGTCAGCTGCACGTGGCTCCACAGCAGCTCCTGCACGTCCATACCGAACTTGACGGAACCGATCTCGTTGCGCTTGGCCAGCGCAGAAGCGATGGCTTCGTCCAGGGTCACAGACGGCATGGCCACGGGAGAGATCTCCTGAGTCAGTACCGTATTGGCCAGCAGCGGATAGCCCGCCTGCATGTTGAAATTCATGCGGGCTGCATACCAGTTCCCCCTTGCGTCGTGCAGGTCTTTATCGGCTGCCACCAGCATGTTCTCTGCGGTGGTCACCTCCAGCCGGGAGGCGGCGCCGAGGCCATACTTTTTCTGGACCAGCGCCAGGGTGTTCTTCTTGTTGACGTAGTTCTCCCAGGTGACTTTCAGGGATTCCTGGGCCAGCAGCGTCTGATAATACAGCTGGTAGATGTTCATCTCCAGCTTGTTGAGGTCCGCCTCGTAGTTCGTCTCCAGGTTGGCTTTGGCGAAATCCCGGGTCATCTTAACGATCGTCGCCTCCACGCCGGTGCCCTGACCCACCATGCCCGCCGCGATCACCATGTTGTAGGGCAGCGAGTTGATGTAGTCCTGCATCGCCTTCAGCGTGTCGTAGTTCTCCTTGTAGCCGTTGGCGATGGCTTCGTCCGACAGCTTGTTGAGACGCACCGTCTCGGCGGCTGTGCCTTCAGTGGTCATCTTCTGGACCACGTCCTCCACGCTCAGCCGGATCTCCTCCCCCTCGAACTTGATATCCGTGGTGGCGGGGTCCGAGAAAGCGGTGGCGAAGCTGCCGAGGATGAGCCCCAGAGCGAGCAGTATGCTGATTCCTCTTTTCATGTGTCTTACTCTTATCCTTTATACTCCTGAGTTAGCATCAAGTAATTGCAAGGGAATTATACCACACATGACCCGCAGAAAAAAGCAAAGAACGCACCACGGGAAAGGTGCGCTCTTTGCAAAAGGGATGCTATGCCATAAGTTGATTTCTTCAGGATGTCTTTCTATTTAGATCTCCATCTCCAGGAGGTAGGAGGAGAATCCCTTGCCGTGCATGTCGACGGACAGGGAGCGGGTAACGCCGCCGCCCAGGGCCGCCTGCATCACGTAGTTGAGGCAGCAGATGTCCGGCAGTTCATAGCGGACAACTTCGCCCTTGACCATGCCCTTGAAGTGTTCCTTGACCTTCTCTGCGGTCACCTTCTCCTTGAGCATTTCGAAGTCCTTCTCATCGTAGGGAATGAGGGACAGGTTGGAGATATTTCCCTTATCGCCTGTGCGGGAATGTGCGATCTCATAAAGTTTCATTGTTCTGCGTCCTCCTTTCCTTAGACGGTATATACTGCGATCTCGGGCTTAACGTCGTTTCTGTTGATCAGGATGGATGCAACGGAGACGATGTCGCGGGTGCGCTTGACCGCGCCGCAGCCGCCTGCAGGACCGTTGGTGTACAGAGCTTCCACTTCGTTGGGTACCAGATCCGCGACGGCCTTCGTCTTGGCTCTGCCTGCGACTCTTACGCGGACTTCGCTGGGTGCGCTGGGCAGCTGGTTGTCGGGATTCCAGTAGAGGGAGTTGCAGCCGATGATGTCGTACTTCATCTCGTCGAACGCGCCGGGGGCGACCAGTTCGAGTCTCTCCTTGATGATCTCGAGGGCCAGCTTCGCTCTTTCGAGGCAGCCTTCGCCGCCGTAAGAGATCTCGCCGTCGCCGATGAAGCAGTCTTTGTAGCCGATGGAGCACTTGAAGGTAGCCGTCTTGGGCTTGCCGGTAGCGCCGGTGACCCGCACACGGTCCTTACCTTCCTGGGTAAACTGGATGTGCTTGAAGTCTGCAACGACATCGGGGGTGATGTAGTTTTCGGGATCGTGGATCTCGTAGCAGATCTGTTCCTTCAGGGTGTCTCTGGTGACCATGCCGCCGGAGCCTTCGACCTTGGTGATGACGAGGGACCCGTCCTCGGAGATCTCGGCGAGGGGGAAGCCCAGATGTGCGGGATCGGGGATGTCCTTCTTGCCCGGCTCCATGAAATAGCCGCCGGTCGCCTGGCCGCCGCATTCCAGCAGGTGGCCCATGGCAGTGCCCTTGCCCAGTTTATCCCAGTCTTCCAGATCCCAGCCGAATTCGAAGATGGCGGGAGCCATGAAGATGGCGGGGTCAGCGACACGGCCGGTGATGACCACGTCAGCGCCTGCCTGCAGGGCCTTGATGATGCCTTCGACGCCCAGATAGGCGTTGGCGGAGACGACTTTGCCGTCCAGTTCTCTTAAGGGCTTGTGGTTTTCCCAGACTTCGACTTCGTCGTACTTGCCGATGATGGGCAGGATGTCGTCGCCGGTGACGCAGGCGATCTTCATGCCGGTAAGGCCGTGCTTCTTGGCGATCTCCACGCACTTTTCAGCGGCAGCTTCGGGATTGGCGGAGCCCATGTTGGTGATGAGCTTGACCTTGTGCTCCCAGCACAGTGGCAGAGCCTTTTCCATGCGGTATTCCAGCAGGCCGTTGTAACCCTTCTTCGGGTCCTTCAGCTTGGCTTCCTGGCCGATGGCGATGGTGCGCTCTGCGAGGCACTCGTAGCTGATATAATCGAGATTTCCCTTTTCGATAAGTTCCAGGGAGGGTTCCAGTCTGTCGCCTGCATAGCCGGCGCCGGAACCGATGCGGATCGTTCTCATGATGGATTTCCTTTCGTTCTATAACTCAAGCTGCGCAGAGGTTACAGGTGTACGCCGCCGGTGATGAGTGCGACGAGCAGCATTACCAAACTGACTGCCCAGGCAACGGGGATGGTCTTCTTCTGGTGTTCGCCGAAATCTACGCCGGCCAGACCGATCAGCAGGAAGGTGGATGCGGTGAGGGGGGAGATCGGGAAACCGACGGTCATCTGGCCCAGGATGGCGGCACGGCCTACATCTGCGGCTGCAACGCCGAAGCCGGCTGCGGTATTCGCCAGAACGGGCAGAACGCCGTAGTAGAAGGAATCCGGGTCGAACAGCAGAGATGCGGGCATGGAGATAACGCCGATGATGAGCGGGAAGAACTTACCCAGAGAAGCGGGGATGATGGAGACCAGCGCTTCGGACATGGCGGTGATCATGCCGGTGCCCTTCATGATGCCGGTGAAGCAGCCTGCGGCGAACAGCACGGAGCACATCATGAGGCAGGATTTTGCGTGGGCGTCGACTCTGGCCTTGGAAGTCTTGACGTCGGGATAGTTGACGACGGTCGCGATGACGTAGAAGACCATGAAGACCACGGCGGGTGCGAAGCCGGACTTCAGCAGGGAGACGATGGCGGCGATGATCAGGAAGATGTTGAAGCCGAACAGCTTCGGGCGCTGGAGCGCTTCTTCCTCCGGCGTGAGGGCAGCCGGGGTATAGACGATCTCGGAAACGTTTCCGCCGCCTTCCGCCAGGATGCGGGACTTTTCTCTCTTGCCCATCAGCGCGGCAAAGACCAGGACGCAGACGAGACCGGCGATAACGGCGGGCAGATCGGGCATAAAGAAGGAAACGGCGCTGGGTTCGCTCAGAGCGGTGGCCGCACGGACGGTGGGGCCGCCCCAGGGCAGAACGTTCATAACGCCTGCGGACAGGGCTACGAGGGTCGCCAGGGTGGTGCGTCTCATGCCGACGGCGTCGTACAGGGGTACGAGGGGCGGAACGCAGATCAGGAACGTGACCGCGCCGGAGCCGTCCAGGTGCACGATGGCGGCCAGGATAGCGGTGCCGATGCAGATCTTAACGGGGTCGGTGCCGACGGTCTTGATGATCTTGGCGATGATGGGGCGGAATGTGCCTGCGTCGGTGAGGATACCGAAGAACAGGATGGAGAAGATGAACATGACGCCGGTAGCGGCTACGGAGCCGATACCCTTGGCGCCGGTGATCATGCCGCCCAGGGACTTGAAGTTGGCTGCGAAGTCGATGACGCCGGGAGCGTTCTCCGGATCAGTCACAAAGAATCCGCAGGCGATGATGCCGGTGATGATGGGGACCGCGATGAGGGCTACCAGGGGGGAAGCCTTCTTGGTCATGATCAGTACCAGCATGGCAATGACGGTGATGAAACCTAATACTGCTAACATGGGACCTCCTGAAATAGTGAGATTGATAAACTTTGCACAATCATCCTACAGGGGCGAAATGGGTGTTACAATGAAAAAGAATTCCAGAATACTGGAATTCTTTTTTGTTCGATATAAAAACTATTTGAATTTTCAACGTTTTTCGGCGCTTCTGATTTCCTGGAAGCACATTCCAGCATTCTGGAATGCACTACTTCAGTTTGGCATACAGGCTGGCTAGAGAAATGCCCAGCTCCTTTGCCGCCGCTTTTTTGCCCTTCAGGTCGGTGCCATAGAACTCCAGGGTACGCAGGATCTCGGTCTTTTCATACTCCCGCACCCGGTCGTACAGGGGCAGCGTGCCCCGGCGGGTGCTCTTGCCGATGTTCTCCGGCAGGTTGGCCTCCGTGATCTGCCCGTCCTGGCAGGTATAGGCGGAGAACTCCAGTACAGACTTCAGCTCCCGGACGTTGCCCGGCCAGCTGTGGTACATCAGCACGTCCAGGGCGTCCTCCGTAATGGAGAGCCGCTGCTTCAACGTAATGGACAGCTCGTCCAGGATCTGCTTAACAAGAAGCGGCAGGTCCTCCATCCGTTCCCGGAGCGAAGGGATCTTTACCGCAAAGCTGCTGAGCGCATAATACAACTCCGTGCTAAACTTGCCCGCCGTCACCAGTTCCGTCAGGTCCACGTTGCTGGCCGCGATGATCCGCACGTCCACCGGCAGCTCCGTTACGGAACCCACCGGTCGTATCGTATTGCTCTGGATCGTCCGCAGGATCTTGCTCTGCAGATCCAGACTCATCTCGGAGATCTCGTCCAGCACCAGCGTGCCGCCATTGGTCGCCTCGAAGATACCGATCTGCTCGTCCGCCGCGTCGCCGTAGGCTCTGTGGGTCACCCGGCCGAACAGCTGCGCCTCCAGGGTCGGAGAATCGAACAGCGCGCAGTTGATGGACGCAAAGGGCTCCTTGCTGCGGTCGCTGGCGTTGTGGATCGCCTTGGCGTAGACGCCCTTCCCCGTCCCGGATTCGCACATCAGAAGCACCGGCGCCCGCAGCGGCGCGATCTTGCGGGCGAAGTCCCGGCAGGCCCGGGAACTCTTGGCTTTCGCGGCGATCACGTCGAAGGTCACACCCGTGGTGTTCGTCTGGTTGACCCGGTGCAGGATCTGCCGGTTGCGCCGCTCTGCTTCGTCGATCTTCTTGCGGAAACTGGAGGCTTCGTCCATGAAGGTGACCACGGAGATCCCCCCGATCAGCCTGCCGTATTCGAAGATCGGGTACATGTTGACGAAATACGAGTTTGCGCCCTCCCTGCGTTCCATCTGCAGGATGGGCTTTCCGGTCTTTAACACGTCGGGAAGCCTGGCGCCGGGCCGGAGCTCCCGGAGCTTGCGGCCTTCGATGGCGTTGGCCGGAATGCCGCTGTCCTTCAGCAGGAATTCCCGGTAGGCCCGGTTGGCGAAGACGATGGTCTCGTCGGCGTCTATGATATTGATGCCTTCGTGCAGCGCATCGAAGATGGCTTTTGCGGAATCAGAAAGAACCATGGGGTCACCTCCATGGTTCTATAATTCCAGAAGCCTGGAACAATGTCAAGAATGATTTCACTCAAGACGCCCCATGGTCCGTCTTTTCCGCAATTTCTTAGTAATTGCGGTGCAGCTGATAATACGAGCCGTTGCTCTGGTCAAACACGATCGCCACATCCCAGGTGAGGGTGCCGCCATCCGCGAACCGCGCCGTAAAGCGCACCGTCGCAGGCACCGGTTTTGCCGTCCCTATGGTCTGCAGCATGGAGCTGTGCCAGATCTGCCCCGTATAGTTCACCTTGCCATCCGCCCCGACGCTGCCGCGGACAAGCCGCGCAGCGTACTGCGGAAACTCCAGGATCTGGGCGTCGACGGACACGGGTTCGCCGCCGGTGGGCGCATTCAGCACGAGGGTCTCTCCGGGCCAGAACATGTTGGCAGGTCTTACGGCTGGCGTGCCTTTCTTCGCCTCGTTCCAGGCTAGCCGGTTGGCTTCCCAGGCGGCTGTGTGGGTCACGGAGCCGGTCAGGGACCGTTCCTCCTTCACCTTAAAGCGCAGCGTGTCCACATCCGCACCTTCCCCGTCGCGCACGGTCACCACGACGTCGTAGGTGCCGGGCGCTGCAGGGGGAAGCCCGGAGAGCACGACGGCCGGATAGTTGCCGGAAGCGTCGGGCTTTAAGTCTTTTACGGTCTTCGTGCCGATGGGTTTGCTGCCGGAATCCTTGTAGACCTCGATCGTCACGGTCAACGGATCCTTATCCTTGTCGTCCACCGTCGTCTTTACCGTATAGGTGTTGCCGGCCTTCGGCGCCGCCGGGTCCGTCGTTATGCTCTTCACCCACGGCGCGTCGTTGCCCGGTCCGCTCTGGATGTAGAATGTGATGGACACCCGGTTGGATTCCTTGTCGTATGCGGGATCTCCCGTGCTGTCCTCCTGCCAGTGCGTCAGGGTGTATTTGCCGTCCACCCAGAACTTCGTGATGGGCGCTGCCAGGTCTTTTCCCGCCTGGGGATGCAGTCCGTCGCTCAAGGGTTCGTGGGTATAGACCCAGTGCTGCTTCTTGGAGGGGTCATTCTCGTAGTCGCCGTAATAGACCTGATAATTGATCGTCTCGCCCTTGGCGTACACCCGGGCGGGCTCCTCTTTCTCTGCCTTGTACGGCTTCACTTCCGCCTCCGTGCCGCTCTGGGTCCAGCCCGACAGGTCCGCCTTCGCCTTAAAGCTGCAGGATAGCGCCGTATCCTCCGTCTGGCCGCTCACCGTCCAGATCCGCAGGTTGCGGATGACCGTTCCATCGTCCGCCGTCAGCGCGATGCGCCCGCCGCCGGAATAGACCAGGTCCTCCGCGTACAGCCTGCCGCCCTCCTCGAAGAAGCGTCCTTCCGCCAGCGCGGCAGGCAAGGCAGCGCCGGGGTTCGACAGATACATCTGCAGATCCGAGAATGCCACCTGTCCGCCGTAGTTCGTATTGACCGAAGCCGTCAGCTTATGGCTTCCCGTCAGATTTCTGCGGGCAAATCTCACGTCTGCCGGCATCACATACAGCGACAGCAGCCCGTCGCTCTCCTTCGTATTGATGCCGAACAGCGCGTCGTCGAAACTCCAGCTGGCGTTGTAATAGCGGGTCTTGCCGGTGTTGGAGGACGTGTAGGAACCGCCCCGCCCCGTGCCGGTAAACACCATCTTCAGCGCCTGCTGGCCTGCCGGAATGTTCAGATCCAACGTAAGGGTCTTCGTATAGCCCCGCATCTCTTCGCTCACGGAGGTATAAGAGCTGCGCAGACCAGTCACCTGCTGCGCGCTGTAAGGCGCGTAGTGCAGCACCTGACGGGGCGTCGTAAAGCTGCCGCTGATGCGCCGCATCGTGCCATCCCCCTTAACAGATGAAGATACGGGAACAGTCTGCAGCCCGGCGCTCTGCTGTGCATCGCCCTCCTGCACCAGGAAGACCTTCAGATTGTCCAGCCAGAATTCCCAGCTGTGTCCGGACGACTTCGTGCGCTCCTTTACCGAGGCGCTCAGCACATAGGAGCCGCTTTCCAGCAGTACGTCGTGCATATACGTGCCCGACAGCCGCGAAATGCCGGCAGAAGGGATGTCCAATGCTACCGCAGCTCCGCCGTCTCTGCTCAGCAGCAGGCGTTTGCTTAAGGGATCGGTATCCGCGTTGTATTCGAAGTCCATCGTCAGCACCGCCCGGTACCCATCCGGCACGGTAAAGAGGATGGGATAGGTCGAACCGCTCTGCGTCCAGGCGCTGGAGGTCTCCCTCGTGTACAGCGCACCGATGCGGTAGCGGCCGCCGCTGACCGCCGCAGCATCCACCGTAAAGAACCGGTCGATAGCGGCATCGTCGAAGTTTTCCTCGTGCGCCGACGTCACCCGGTAGCCGGGAGAACTGCTGTCCATGCCGGCAGGCGCCGTCAGCTGCGCCTGTATGGAGAACACGTCGCTCTTTGCCGTCGTGTCGTATTCGTAAAAGTAGGTAGTATCCGGTGCCAGGCTGATGGTGCGGGTCAGCGCCCCTGCCCCGCTCAGCACCGCCGCGTTCTGCCCCTGCTCTTTCATCTGCTTTACCGCCTGCGCGATCTGCGCCATGGCAGCAGCTGCAGTCTCCGCCGTCTGCGTGCCGTTCAACGCAGCGTAGTAGGTATAGTCCTTGCCGTAGGACAGATGCTTTGCCTTCAGCCGGTCTTCCTCGGCCGCCCGGCTCTCCGCGACGTGCACGATCTGTTTGATGTCTGCCGAGCCGTTCAGATTCGCCGTCGCGCCCACGTAGCGGATGCTCTGAAAGCCTTCTTCCATGGGAAACCCCATGGGGTTGCGGAATGTGCCATTGAAGGAGAAGATCGCCGTATCCAGGTAGCGTTCTCCGGTGGAATACACGTAATTGCAGCCGAAATATACGCCGATGGCACCGTTTTCGTCCTCCAGCGCATAGACCACGGGAGAGCCATAGTTCGGATAGTTGTCTTCCTTGCTTCGCTTATCCGTATACACATCGTCCGTGTATACGCTGTATACGCAGCACCAGACTTCCCGGCTTTTCGGCAGCCGGTTGCGTCCGCCCAGCCCCAGGTAGTTTACGCGGCCGTCCCCGCGCCACACGGGATAGACGGAGGCGATGGAATCGATGCCGGCCTGGATGGGCATCCTGCGGAGAAGCGCGTTGTCCGCACCGTAAGCGTAGAACGCCTGGCCGCTGCGAACGAAGGCCGCGCCGGAGGCGTCGATGGCGATGCCCTGGGCATCCCTGGCATACCCTTCCAGTGACCCCTCCAGCAGCGCGCAGCGCACGCTCTCCTTCGCGGGGTCAAACACGCCGCGGTAAAGTCCCAGACCTTTGCCCAGATCCAGTTTGGCGATAAACTGCACAGCGCCGCCCACGTAGGCCGGACAGCTGAGCGGCGCATCGTAGATACACGATAAGCTGCCGCCGCTTCTGGGCATGCGCCAGATGCCGGTCTCCTTAAACGTGTAGATGGATTCCGGTGTGAGCAGATTGAACGGTCCCAGCGCCGCCGGCAGCGTTGCCACATAAGTGCCGGTGCGGATGTCGAACAGAGCGGTCCTGCCGCTGTCCGTCAGGTACAGATATGTGCCATCCGCATCGAAACCCCAGGAGGCGTCGCGCAGATAGGTGCTGCTGTCCAGCACAGACTGGGAAACGGTGGTGGTCCAGACGGTCGCTCCGCTGCTGTTTCTCGCCGTGATCGTAAACGGATAAGTGTGGATGCTGTACTTGGGATTGCCGTTGTACGTCTGCACCGAGGGCGTGAGCATATAGCTGTAGCGTCCGTCGGATACCAGGTTGCCGCCGTTCCACATGCCGCTGAAATACGTGGAGTACAGCTGCTGTTCGCTGTCGCGGTAATCCCGGCCGCCGTGGCCTCCGGTGGTCACCTCCGTCAGCTTGCCGGTCCGGTCGCCTGCCGCTGCCTGCCGGAAGTCCGCGGACACCTCCGCTGCGATGCCTTCCGCCAGCAGTGCAGCCTTCAGACTGGGTGCCGCCGCCAGCACGTCGCGGGCGGCTTTGTCCGACTCCGTAAGCAGGAAGACTTCCGCCGTTTCGGTCCGCAGGAGGTCCAGACTTACCCTGGGGGCTATGTTGTCCACCCGCGAGCTTTTCTCCGCGCTATGGCTCAAATAATCGGCTTCTGAGACGTATTCCGGCAGGGTCTCCTCCGTCCACACATCCTTTACGGTGAGCTTTACTGAGAACGGTCCCACGCCGATCTTATCGAAGCGTACGGACTTTCTGCTGCCGAAGCTCAGATCCGCGTAACCGGGCAGAGACGGCACGGACTGCCAGCTGCCGTCCGCCGTTTTAAACTGCCAGGTGCGCTGGAGCGCGTCACCGTCGGAGACAGACGCGCATACCGGGGTAATGGACGCCGTATTCGTCCCTTCCCTGCGGTAGTAGGCGTCCTCGAGGCTGATGACCGCCATAGGCGGCAGATCCGGGGCCACCTCGAACGTGCCGAACGCATTATCCGAGCCGCCGGCGCTGTCCTTCACCCGGATCTCGTAGGAGAGCGTGCGGGTCTCGTGCCATTTCGTCAGGAAATCCAGTTCCACGCACAGGAAATACGCGTCCGACCCGGTGTCGTGCAGGCTGCGGTACTTGATGTGCGCCGCATTGGCCGGCGCCTTTTCCGCGCCGCCGAACACCTTTTCCACGGAGATGCTCTCTCCGCTCGCCGCATCCGTCAGCTTTATGGACAGCTGGTCAACGGGATTCTTCGGGTCCTGCGCCACAGTTATGAGCAGCTTCTGCTTGCGGTTCTCCTTCTGCACGCCGCCCAGATCCTCCAGGATCGCCGGCGTTTTCAGGATCTTTATGCTTTGCGTGTCTGTGTCCTTCAGGCCGTTGGAAGCCGTTGCCGTCAGTTTTACCTGATAGGTGCCGGGTTTCGTGAACACCGCGATCGCCCCGGTCTTGCCGGACTTGCGGATGCTGCCGACGCCTTTCTGCACGATGGTAAAGCTGCTCTTGCCCAGCCCCAGCTCCGCAGCCCGGGCGGCGTTCATGCTCTTGCCGTCGACTTCGTACCAGGAGCAGTCCCGCGCCTCCACATCGTGACCCGCATAAGCGACCGCCGGCAGTTCCAGGATCGCATCCAGACCGGTAATGTCGTCGCCGTCCGCAGGCAGCGCCGGGTCGGTGGGATCGCCGGGATCGACCGGATCGTCCGGGTCACCGCCGGGATCGTCCCCGGGACCTGTGCCCGGACCGTCGCCTCCCGTCCCGGGGCCGTCCGGACCCTCTCCCGGATCCGGATCTTCCGGCACGGGCGTGCGCAGATCCGTAAATACCAGGCTGACGGGAAACTCGAAGTGCAGGCCGCAGGCACCCGCCGCCGCGAACGTGCCGCTGCCGATGGAATAGCCGGCGGAATCCACGACGTTCACGCCCAGGGTAATGGGGTGACCTCCTTCCAGCGCACCGCTCTTCCCCGTGATGAAGGACGGATGGATGGCGTTGCTGCCGGTGTCGGAAGGATCGTCTTCGTTATAGTAGCCGAGGCCCTGCACGGCGGACTGACCGTTGCCGAAAATGGAATAGATGTTATAGCCGTATTTTTTGTCCACCAGCGGCACCGTGACGGACATGCCGGGCACGTAATCCCGCAGGCTGGCGTTGCTGTCGCTGAAGTGAAACACCGGCGTTGCGGAGAATTCGACCTGACTGCCGCTCTTGAGAGTCACCTCCGCGGGGGAACTCTCCGCGAACAGCATCGAGCAGTCGCGCCCCCGGTAGTCCGTAAAGGCAACCTGCCAGTCCGTGCCGCGCGTGCCTTCCGAAAGCAGCGCTGCGACTTCTGCCGGCACGCTGACCGTAAAAACGGCCTTCTGATTCGCCTGCAGATACTGGTCCAGAGCGCGGATCTGCGAATCCTCGATGCGGATCTGCTCGCTGCCCTTGTTGCCGACTTTCCAGTAACCGCCGGAGTAATGCCACAGGTCCAGCGTCCAGGTGCCGGACACCTTGGCCATCTGAGAAGAACTCGTCTCCGCCGGAGACAGGGCCGAAGCAGGAGCGCTGCCGAAGAGGAGCGTGCCCGAAAGAAGCAGGGAGATGCCCCTGCGAAGCAGGTTTCGCAATTTCATAGCCGTCACCTACTTCCACTGGAATACCGGGGCGTCCAGGGGCAGCGTGCCGGACAGCTGATAGCGATCCGATGCCACTTTGTACTGCACCTGCGTTTTACCCGACGTCAGATCCTGTTCCGCCAGAGCCAGACTGCTCTCGGCGGGGCCGTCCTCCCGGGTGACCGTCACCAGCAGCGCGACTGTCCCGGCGTTCTTCAGATCCGTAAGATCGAAGACGAACTGTGCGCCGCCGGCTTCCTTCAGATCCGTCCTGTAGGTCGGCATCTTTTCCATGCCTTTGCGGCAGATCCACACGTAACCGTCGAGCCCGGTGCCGTTCCGGTCGCAGACCTGCACGTCGATCTTTCCGCCGCAGCCTTCGGGCAGCGCCGGCCAGGTGAGCTTTACGACATACTTGCCGTCTTCCTTTACGAAGCGGGCGGACGTTACAACGGACTGCAGATAACTGCGGGCCGCATCGTCCATAAACGATAGGACTTCCGCATCCCCCGTCTTAACGAGGACGCGCTCCTCCTCGCGCTGCAGCAGTTCTTCCCGGGTCTTCGGTTCCGCAGGCTTTGCGGACACCGGGGATTCCGGCTCTTCCGCAGGTTCCGGGTCTGCCGGCGCCTCCGCGCCGGTGATCTGCGCCAGCGCCGTCATCGCAGCAGCCGCCTCTGCCCGGGTCAGAAAACCCAGCGGCCTGAACGTGCCGTCGGGGTAGCCGGTGAGGGCGCCGTAATAGGCGCAGAGCGCGATCGGATATTCCCGCTCATCTGTTGCCTCCACGTCCGAAAACAGGAGATCCGCCTGCTTTACGTTGCGGCCGCTCAAGCCGGCTTTGCCGAGCAAGCCTGCCATGATGAGCGCCATATCCCGTCTGGGGATGGGTTCGTCCAGGACGCGCGAAGGCACCTGGGCTTCGCTGAAGATCTCCTGCGCCGCCGCAGCGTCGTAGAAGGGCCTGGCCCAGTGGGCCTTGTAAGGGGTCACATCGGTGTTCGACGTCCCCTGCCCGCGCATGGCCATGGCGAGAAATTCGCCGTAGGAGACCCGGCGGGAAGGCTTAAAACTGCCGTCGGGATAGCCGGAAACGATCCCCAGATCGTGGGCCGTTTCCACGTAAGACGCAAACCAATCCGTCTGCCGCACATCGGAAAACAGAGAGGCTGCGGAGATGGGCACGGTCAGAAGAAAGACCAGTGCCGCTGTGAGTAGTACGGTTCTTTTCATCCTTTCTTCGCTCCCACGCAAAGAAACTGCCATTATTATACAGGCAGTTTCTGGAAATCGCAAGATGAAATTGGATGATTTTTACAAAAACAGGGGGACGACGAAGGGCACTGCCAGCGAGAGCAAAAAGCCCGTCACGAAGGAGCAGATGCCGATGCGGGCGTTGGTAGCCCGGGCGGCGACGGGAAGGCACACGTCCATGGCCGTTGACCCCGGCAGCCCCAAAGCCTCGAGCCAGCCGCATTTGGCGGCAACGATGGGGATGAGGATGACCGAAAACAGCTCCCGCATCACATTATGCATAAAGGAGATGGTCCCTGCTGCCACGTAGCCCGCATCCAGGATGATGCCGGAGCTCAGCGAATACCAGCCGAACCCGGAACCGATGGCGAAGCATTCCCGCAGGGAAAGGGGCAGGAACAGGGAGCAAAGCGCGGAGCCTGCGAAGGTGCCGGCGGCCACAGCCAGCGGCAGGATGAAGGCGACCTGACCCGCAGAACGGATATCGGAAGCGATCTTGCCTTCCAGACCTAAAGACAGGCCGATCATGACGAGCAGCGCGCAGAGACCCACGGTGATGAACGTGCCCGCGCCGCTGCCCAGCGCTTCCGCTTCCACGCGGCCGCTGCGGACGAGCCAGTAGCTGAGGGCGATGCCGACGGAGACCAGACCCACCATCTTCAGGGTATTGGAGCCGGTCCCGGAGACGGCGTAACTATCCTCCGAACGCTTGGGAGCGGCGCCTTTGCCGTGCTTTTCCCCATAGCGGTCGTAGCCGAGGATACGCCGGACGAGCGAGACGGAGAGCATGGAAAATAACAGCACGACTGCGGTAAAGGCAAGGGCGTAGATTCCGTAAGAGCCGATGTTGCGGACGGCCTCTTCGTTGGATCCCACGCGGAGACCCATGGCGAAGATCAGCAAGAGCACCAGTATATTCTGGGCAGGGTCGAGCCAGCCCATCCGCGCGCGCAGCTTGCGCAGCGGAAGGCCCGCAAAGTATCCCAACACACAGCTACCCAAATACATCACAGCATCTTGCATAAAAAAAGTCCCTTTCCGCCAATTTTGGGGCATCCGGGGACTATTGTACCATAATGATCAGCTTATTTCACGCGTTCGTCGTACAGGAACAGCATCCAGCCGTGGGCTTCGTCTGCCGCAAAGTTCTGCAGCTGTTCGTAGGTGGCGTGCATCGTGGGATAGACATGCTCTATGCCGTCCGCATCGGTATAGGTCTCGATCGCCGTAGTGATGTTCTGACCGCCCGCGACTGTCCGCAGCAGCGCTGCGATCTCGGGGTCGTCCGGCGCCAGCTGCTTTTCGTCCGCAAAGAGATCCACCCAGACGCGGTAGACCGCCTCGTCACCATATTCCCTCATGGCCGCCCGCAAGGGTTCGGAATAATTGGTCTCGCCATTCTTCGGCGTTACGTAACAGCCTTCCGGCGCATCCGGATAGTCGGAGACCAGCGTCTTGCCGTTATAGGCATCCGCATCCACCGCACCGGCGTATTCATAACCATCGCTGGCCGGGATCTCCACACCTTCCGCCGCTTCCGCGGGCAGGGGTTCCGTTTCCGCAGGAGCCGCTTCGTCGAGTTCCACCATCTCGGCCGGCTCTTCAGCCATTTCCGGCGCAGACTCTTCCTCGGCGCTCTCCGGCGCCGCCTCGGCGATCTCCATGCCGCTTCCCAGCGCGGTGTTCTTTTGCTCCCCTTCCTGGGTCACACCCAGCATGGGAGCCCCCGCCGCCGGCGTGGCATCCTTCGAGCTCTGGCCCATCCCCCCGAATGCGCCGAGACCCGCCAGACACAGCACCGCCACCGCAGCAACGGCCGTCCCCCAACGGCGCGCCGCGGACCAGCCGGCAAAGCGGCTCAGACGGACGACTTTGCGTTCTTCCGGCGCTGCAGCGACTTCCGCCTCCAGCGCCTCCGCCACCAGATCGTCGTCGATATGTCCCATTCCCTTTAACAGATCGTAACCCTTCATATCCGAACCCCTTCCTTCTCCAGGTATTCCTTCAGTTTGCCCCGCGTGCGGAGAAGCGAGCTTTTCACCTTGCTCTCGGAAAATCCCAGCGCCTCCGCGACCTCCGCCACCGATTCCTCCATCAGGTAGCGCCGCACAAAGATCGTCCGGTTGTCCCTGGTTTCCGTTCGCAGAAACGCACTCAGCACCGCGCCCAGGCCTTCCGGCTCGAACTCCCGCTCCGCCATGGCGTCCGGGATGCACTGCTCCATCTCCCCTGTCAGTTCCACCACCTGGGCGGACCGCTTCTGGGCGCCTCTCTTTTCCAGCATGCCCAGCGCGGTATTGCGGCAAATCTTTACGATGTACGCCAGAAAATAGACCGGCTGGTTGGGCGGGATGGAATTCCACGTCTTTAAGTACGTGTCGTTCTCGCACTCTTCCGCGTCCGGTTTGTCCTCGAGGATGCGCATGGCGACCGCCAGCAGCTTGCTGCCGTAAGCCAGCCTCGTCTGCTCGATGGCTTCCTCATCTCTCGCGTTGTATAATTCCAGGATCCTGGTATCGTTCAATTCCATACTCCTTTTGTCGATGGGCCCTTCACTCTTACAGACCGATTATACTATATGCGCGTTGCGCACGGAGCAAAAAAACACAGGGGGACAGGTACACTGTGTTAACACAATGTACCTGTCCCCCTGTGTTGGGGTTATTCGATGATGCGGGTCACGCCCTCGCCGTAGATGGTGGTCCAGTCGTTCTTCATGGACACGGGCACCCAGTCGAATTCTTCGCAGAGCGCCGCCATCTTGTCCGCCTTGGACTGGCTGCCGTTCTCGCGCAGCGTGTCGTCGCAGCAGAGCATAAAGGCAAGGCTCTTGTACGGGTTGTTGTAAGTAACATATTCCGCCATGCTGCTGTCGCCGGTGCTGTTGCCGAAGGACAGCACGGGTTGCTGGCCGATCTCCTGCATGATGACGGAGACCTTGTTCATCTTCAGGTTCTTGATGAGGAAATCGCCGCCTAAGACGAGCTCTTCGCCGTCCTTGAAGACGTAGTTCAGACCGTCCTCATCCCCCTGGCCGCTGGAGACGATCGCTTCGTCGGAGCCGATGATATTCCGGTTGGGGATGTTGAGCACGCTGTTATCCAGGATGCCGCGCACGATGAGCCGGTCGGTGCCGCTCACGACGTAGACCGTAAAGCCGTTCGCCTGCAGATATTCCACCACCTGCACCATGGGCTTGTAGAAGCCTTCTCCGCGGGTCATGCCGGTGTAGCCGGGCATCGCCTGCTTCTTGAATTCCTGGATATAGTCGTTGAATTCCTTAACCGTCATGCCGGCAAATGCGGAGGCGACGGCCTTGCCGTGGTCCACCTCCAGGCCCGCGAAGGACTCGCCGGTCTCGTTCTGGGTGCGGATCTTATTGGCCGTTTCCTTCTCGAAGTCGCTGGCCTTGTCTTTATACGACGGATCGTCCAGCACGCGCCAGGCCAGAAGCGTGTAATCGAAGTAGTTCGGGTCGGTCTCGCAGAACAGCGTGCCATCCAGGTCGAACACCGCGATGCGGTCGGTCTCGGGGATAAAGTCGGGGCTTTCCGGGTCGGTGACCGCCTCGATATAGGCGGTGAGTTCCTTCTTCGCCCGGGCATCGTCGGTCCAGAGCGACAGGGGCTGCGTTTCTTTGACCCATCCATCGAACACCATCAGCATGGCCGCTGCCTGGGCTCTGGTGAGGGTGCCCTTGGGGCTGAGCTTATCCGCCGCCGTGCCGTTGATGACCCCGGCAGCCACTGCCCACTGCAGGGCGGACGCGTAGCCTTCGGAGATCTCAAACGCGTCGGTATAGCTTAAAATGTTGGTATTTTCGCCGATGCTGGTGTCCGCGCCGGTGAGGGCTGCGTAATTGCGCAGCAGCACGGCAGTTTCTTCTCTGGTGAGAACTCCATTCGGAACGATCTTGCCGCTCTTCTGGGAAAGCACGCCTTCTGCGGCCGCCCAGCGAACGGCTTCTTCGTACCAGCTCTCCGCGGCTACGTCGCTGTAGGGCATGGCGTAGTTGACGACGGGCTTGCCTTCCTTTGCCCAGAGGATCGTCAGCAGCTGGGCCCGGGTGAGGGCCGTGTCCGGACTGAATCTGTCCGCCGCCGTGCCGCCCATCAGGCCATTGTCCACGGCGTAGTTGACGGCCTTTTCGTACCAGGCGCCCTTTGCGACGTCGGTGTAGACGTCCGCCGCATCGTTCGCAGCGAATGCCGGTGCAGGTGCGAGCACCAGGAGAACGACTGCCAGAAGAGCGGCCAGGGAACGTGTGGTTTGTTTGTGTTTTTCCATGATCTCTATATCCTTTCTATGATCTGTTGGGGACGGTTCTTTTTTAGATCAAAATTATCTAAAAAAGAACCGTCCCCGATAGTTCACTATCTGTGCTATTATACCACTATGAAGCAAAACCACTCAAACAAGTTCAAGATCGTTCTAATCGCAGCGGCGCTGGCCCTGTGCGTTTTCGGCGCGCTTTCCGGCGAAGCCTCGATCGTTTTTACGAAAGCAGCCACCATCTGCATGGAGTGCATCGGCCTTGATTAAACATCTGCGCAAAATCGTACAGGCCGGATGGGGCTTGCTTTCCAACGGCTACATAAAGGGCTTTCTGCCCGGCGCACCCCGGCTCTACACCGGTGCGTTGAAGCATTTCTGCGTGCCCGGACTCAACTGCTACTCTTGCCCCGGCGCCCTGGGCGCCTGCCCCATCGGCGCGCTGCAGGCGGTCCTTACGGAGCGGCACAGAAGATTTCCCTTCTTCGTGCTGGGATATCTGGCGGCCGTAGGCCTGCTGGCCGGCCGCTTCATCTGCGGTTGGCTCTGCCTGTTCGGCCTGCTGCAGGAGCTGCTCTACAAGATCCCCACGCCCAAACTCACCGTGCCCGAGAAGATCGACAAACCGCTCCGCAAGCTGAAATACCTGGTCCTGGCGGTCCTGGTCGTCGGCCTGCCCCTGCTCTACCGCACGAAATACGGCGCGGGCCTTCCCTTCTTCTGCAAGTACCTCTGCCCGGCAGGCACGCTGGAAGGCGGTGTGTTCCAGGTGCTCCTAAACGACGCCCTGCGGCCGGCTCTCGGTGCGCTGTTCCGCTGGAAAATGGCGGTCCTGCTCTTCTGCATCGCAGCCTCGACCGTCGTCTACCGGCCCTTCTGCAAATACCTCTGCCCCCTGGGAGCGTTCTATTCCCTGTTTCAGCGGGTCAGCCTGGTGCGCCAGCGCTTCGACAGCCACGTCTGCACCGGCTGCAGCGCCTGCGCCAAGAGCTGCGCCATGGGCGTTGACCCCCGCACTGCGCCCAACAGCGCCGAATGCATCCGCTGCGGCGAGTGCCAGAAGGTCTGTCCGGTTCACGCCCTCTCCTTCGGCACCGAAAAAAACCTTTCAAAAGAACAAATAGTGTCTTAGAATTCTAAGACAAACACCGGAACAATTAAAAACTGGCGTAGATCTTCGCTGAAATCTACGCCAGTTTGCTTTCATTATCCCAAAAGACTTAGATTTTCTAAGTCTTTTGTTATAGCACATGTCCCGGCCTTTACCGGACGATCATCACGTCCGGCCGCTCGGCCTGCAGATACTCCAGGATCTCCTTTGCATAGCGGCGGTTGACGGTGATGATAAAGCCCATCCCGTCCTTCGTAAAGAAGCTGATCGACTCATCGAAGATGCGCACGAAGGCCAGGTTGTCCCAGCTCATGCGGACGGTCTGGCTGTCCCCCTTGTTCAGCTCCACGCCGTTCTCATCCATGGTGAACACGGACGTGCGGGGGTCATCCATCATATTCTTCTGCAGTCCGTTCAGCCGCTTCCAGAAGGCTGCGCTGAAGATCGCGACGATGATGAGCGCCACCAGCGCGACGGTGCCCAGCGTATCCCAGCCCCATGCGATGTTCATCGCGGCGATGAGCACAGCCAGCACGATGCAAAGGATCGTATAGATCTTATAGGCTTTAAAATAGTCCGTCAGCTTGCGCTCCGGTTTCTGCAACAGGCGGCGGTACTGGGTGGCAACATTGATGGCTTCTCTGTAAAAAGCTTCGTTCCCCTTTTCTTTGATCTCTAATCTCATAAAAATTCTTCTCCTTTTTCAATTTGCCCAATTATTATAACAGATTGTTGGACAGGCGAATAATAACGGGGACGGCGCTTTGTCTCAGGAAAGCAGGGTCGTATAGCGATCCTGCTTTTTTGCTTTGCGTACGAAGCGGACGTAGAAGAAGATCAGGACCAGGCAGAACGCGGCCAGCGTAACCGGTGCGAAGATGAAAAAGTCGCTGCGTTCGGTCATGCCCTCCGTGAGCGAGAAGTCGTACAGACCGTGCATCAGCCAGAAGTACAGCACGAAGGCCGGGATCAAACTGATGAGAAAGGCGATGATCAACATGGGTCTATTTATCTTCCGGGGTCCAGGATTGCTGCAGTTTGTCGATCTGCAGCACGCCGGGGACTTTTACAACGACCTGATACTGGTCTTCGTACACGATCTCCCCGGGCGTGTTCGTATACACCAGGTAATAGGGATGATCGTAGCGCTCCAGCAGCCACAGCGCCGGGCGGATCATCTTCATCATCTCGTCCGAGTTCTCCGTCTTGAAAAAGCAGACGACCTTCTCCTGGTTCTTGCATTGAGGCGGCCAGGGCAGATTATCGGCGAACCAGTCGTCGATCTCCCGGTAAAGTGCCGCATCCTCCTCATCCATCACGTCGTCCTGGATGAGCTGCCAGCACATGCTGAAGATGCCCTTGGCATACATCGTATTTTCCGCCAGTTCCTGTCCCTGGATCCGTAAGTATTTATAATGCATCATGACGGCACCTCGCTGTTCTTTCCTATCCAGTTTAATATGAAGCGCCGGTCGAAGCAAGCCAGTATGGCGGCTGCGGTTTTTCCCCAGGTGCCAGCGGCACCTTAACGTCCGTGCGGTCCTCATCGTACAGCTGCTTGTGCCACCGCATGATATCCTTGATATCTTGCGCTTCATCGCCTATCAGCAATGCCTGCCAACGCAGGCCGCAGGTCGCCATTTCGTAAGCCGGACGAAAACCGTTCCTCTCATAGAATGCGATCCTCCGTCTGCGGATCGCGTTTTCTTCGTCCGGATCTCCGTCCACCGGCAGCTCCGATTCGCAGACCATGGGTCTGCCCTGCTTTTTCAGCTGTGCCAGCATCCAGGCGCCGTATCCGCCATTGCGGGCAGCGGCTGTTACGCCCAGATAGTCCAGCAGCACAAGGGGAATGCCCTTTCGTTTCCAGATGCAGGCGAAGCCGATGGGCATCTGATCGGAACCCGCAGGACCATCTTCGAATAGTCCCCAGACTTCGTAGCGGTCCTCCGTAAGCAGGCGCGCAATATTCGCTTCCGGCTTGATCTCGTTGGGAGCAAAACATTCCGGCAGCAGCGTGCGGTACCAGCAGCGGATCTGTTGTTCGTTCATAGGACGCAATTGCATGGGGTCACCTCTTTTAACTGTAAAGGAGCTGCTCGATCACTTCTGCGCTGTCGCCATCGATGCAGATCGACTGCTTTTCGATCTGTGCAGGGCAATAGGCCTCGTTGAAATTGAGGCAGGCGTAGACTGCTTTCGGGTTGTCATTCGTCATCTGCCAGAAAGGATATTTGCAGATAACCGGTGTATTCATTCCGATGCCGATCTCCAGATACAGCACGTGGAGTCCTTCGTGCCTTCTCAGGAAATCGGAATAGGCTGCCGATGCTCTCCTCCATCCTTCGTCCTCGACAAATGAATCGTCCGAGCGGAGATTCATCGTCACATCCGAACCGTCATCCGGACATTTGGGGATCAGTTCTGTCGGGATCTGCATCAGAAGTGTCCCATCCTTCGGCGGTTGGAAAACATTTTCAGAATCTCTGACAAAGCCCTGAGCTTCCATTGCCTTCATAACCCATTCTTCGTTGTCGTAGGTTTTGCGGTTCTTCGGATCTACACTCTGGAACAAGCCGTAATCGCCCTGCGTATAGAAGAGCCGCTTTTTGTCGAATCCTGCCGCCTGTAACTGATGATCCACGTTCGTTGTGATGACGAAATAATCTTTGTCCTTGACCAGCGACAGGAGATTCTGATAGACAGGCTTCGGAGCCGGGACATAACGATTATAATAGATATGTCTCGCCCACCAGGCCCAGCGGGTCTCCGCATCCGGGAAGGGATAGAAACCGCCGGAATACATATCCTGAATACCGAACCTTTTTGCAAAGTCTCCAAAGTACTTCTCAAACCGTTCACCGCTGTAGATAAAACCGGCTGCTGTGGAAAGCCCTGCTCCGGCTCCGATCACGATGGCATCGGCCGTTTCAATTTCTATTTTGAGCCTGGCAATAGCCTCCTCGCGGGAGAGTTTTCCTCTGCTCATGCCGCCCCTGAAGTTGCGGACCGCCTGGATCCCCCGGTTGATGGATTCTAAATATCCGTTCGGAAGTTCATTGTAATTCTGCTTCATAATATGCTTTGTCCTCATCTTTGAAAACATTGAAGATCACTCTTTCCATGGCGGTTGGATGCTCCGAAAGCCAGTCTGTCACGGTCTTTACTGCAATCTGTGCCGCCCGCTTGTTCGGGAAGTGGAAGACGCCTGTAGAGATGCAGCAGAATGCCACGCTTTTAAGCCCGTTCTCAAGGCACATGTCCAGTGTGTTTTTGTAGCAATCCGCCAGATCCTGTTCCAGAGCTTTTGTCAATCTTCCTTCTACGATCGGTCCGACGATATGGATTACTTTCTTAGCCGGAAGGTTGTAGCCGTCTGTCAGCATCGGAACCGCTGTCGGCTGTTCATAGTCATTACCGTATTTGATGCGCAGCTGATTCATCTGCCTGCTGCACTCTGCCCGAAGCTGGATCCCTGCGAAGGTATGGATGCAGTTCCCGATACTCGTCCGATTGCGACATTTGTGTGTGTATTTCCTCTTTCGCGTCATTTTCATGACTCTGAATCACACACAAATCGACTTTCAATACCCCTGTGTCATCAAACGGTATGTAACCAGCTGTATCAAAGAAGCTGGTGTAGTCCTCTTTGATACAACCTTTCAAAAATATGTGGGCAACCGGTTCCTCGTCTTCGTAGACAACATACACTCTCTCGACGACCGCCTGGATCATCGATACCAGTTCTTCCGGTGTTGCCGTTTTCCATGACTCCTTGAAATCCGCCAGTTTTTTCTTGACCTGTGAAAGGTCCTCGATAATCTGCGAATTGTCGTAACGTTCATCCTCAAGTCTTTGCAGAACTGCTTCTTTCCGACTGAGTTCTGCGGACATCGCTGTCACATCTTCCTGGATGAACTTTTTGAGGACATCATCTGCTTCACGTAAATTCCGGATCTGAGCTGCGATATCCACTTTAAGCTTTTCGATTTCTTTCCTGGTGTCCTGGTATTCTCGTTCAGAAGAATCTGATCTTGCCAGCTCCCGGATCCTTGCTTCAATCAGCTTGAAGTAGGTTTCCTTCTGATCATCCACAAGATCAGCAAGCTGTCTTACTACCTGGTCATCCAGCTTAATTCCGTCCACAGCGAGGTAATCACATTCCTTTTTCTTGTGAGCAGGACATACGTACTTAAATCGAGGTCTTCCTCTGGTCCATCGTCCAGATTCAGAAACCACATTCAGCACTTTGCCGCAATTCGGGCAAATCATCAGGCCGGAGAGAAGAGCGTTCGTCTTACGATGCGGACGATTATGTTGCTCCTCGATTGCCTTCATCAGTTCCTGTGCGGCAATCCAGTCTTCTGAAGAAATAAAAGGCTCATGCTTTCCAACTGATATGATCCATTCATTAATCGGTTTCCGGAAAGAGAGCTGTGTGAACTTTGGATTGAAGAATGTTGAGTCTTCATGTTCATCTTTTATCTGCTGGTTTTTATTATAACCGCTTAATGCATGTTTTCCATCATAATCTTCAACATTCCCGGCAAGATTGGCTCCATTGTCAAGGAAGAACTGATATGAATTCTGATCCGCTGTGCAATAAACTGGATTGTGCAGAATATCGCTGATTGCACGCAAGCGGAATGGAAGACCATTCTTAGTTGTATAACCATTCTCGTTCATATAAACGCACGTCCGGTTATAAGATCGTGTCTCCAGAAACTTTTTGTAGATCAGCTTGATCTGTTCCCGCTGTTCCGGAACTGGAATCAGGAAACTTACAGCACTTTTGTTTTTCCCGCTGCCGGTTGCAACTCTCTGCTTGTCAAATCCGGTCGGTGTCTGGCCTCCCATCCAGCGTCCGTCCTTCGAAAGCTCCATCAGGTTATCCTGAATACGTTCCGTCAGGATATCACGCTCAAACTCAGCAATGATCGCCAGCACCTGAATGATGATTTTGGATGTACTGATCTGCGTATTGATGTTGTTGGAGCAGACAAGAAGGATGACATCATTCTTTTCAAGATACTCCAGCAGTCTCATCAGATCCGAAGTTTTACGACTGATACGATCCAGCTTGTAGCAGGCGACAGCCCTGATCTTGCCGGAATCAATATCATGAAGCATTCTCTGGAAATCAGGACGATCGGCATAGTAGCCGCTCAGACCTTTGTCACTGTACTGTTCGAATTCATAATCCTCCGGCAGCTTCAGCTGGTTAATTGCATAATCAGCGCTCTGTTTCATCTGAACGCCGATACTGTCGCCTTTGTTTGTAATAACAGATTTTCTGGTGTAGATGGCTACCTTCCGGGTATCTTCACCCATGACGGCAGACCTTCGTCTTCTCATTTCGTTTTTTACCTCCTTCGCATGGAGGCATGGCAGCCTCCGTTGGCTTATGCAGCTTTCAGATCAGCAGTATGATCCTTCTGCCATTCAGTCAGAAGAGCCTTCAGCTTTTCAGCCGGAAAGCCTTCAACGATCTTCATTGCGAGATCAACTCTTTTCTGGACAAGGAGCTTTACATACGGTTCGCTCTCTTTGCCTACATGAATAACGGCTTGCATTTCATACCTCCATCTAATAAAACAGGCGGAGGTATGATTTCTTACCTGCCGCCAGTGTATTTCGTTTTTGTAATTTTGTTTAGGATGCCGATTTTGGATTTGAGGATGTCATCGCTATGAAGCGTCATCATATTCCGGTTCATCCTCAATCCCAAGACTTCTTTTGATCCCTTTTTCGACCAGGTTCATCTGAATCGGAGACAGTCTTCCAAGATAGCGGTGAACACGCGACTTGTCGATTGTTCTGATCTGTTCCAGGACTACAATAGAAGGTTGCTTAAGGTTTCCAGCCTGTCGAATATAGACATGTGTAGGAAGATCGATTCGTTTGATCTCCTTGGTCATTGCCGCAACAATCAGCGTTGGGCTATGTTGGTTTCCTATATTGTTCTGCAGAACGACAACCGGACGTATTCCGCCTTGTTCCGCTCCTGTATATGGATTCAAATTCGCTATGTAAATATCTCCTCGGTGATATACCCAATCGGAGGGCAGCCCTTGATACATCCCAATTACACTTGTCATTAGGGTCCTCCTGTTTTTTTAAAACAGTGTCCGGATCCACACTGTGCATACAGCACAGACCCGGACACTTGAATAGTTTTGGTTTTAAGATTGCGATCTCTTTTCAGCAGTATGAATAGCTATTGCGTAGCATCACAGGCATCACAGCCTCCGGCGGTTCTTCAGCCGGCCGCACCCACAGCTTGCGGAGTTAGTACCTTTCACTCGAACCATGGCCATACGAGAGTATCATTATCTGCAGAGTTGTCATCGCTGTAGCCTTTTGCGTCCGGCTGTATGTAAGTCCAGATATTCTCGCTCACCAATATGGGTCATGGCGTACCTGCTTACACGGCTATTCCTCTGCTTAACGTTTTCGTTACTGCTTGTGACTGCATTTGGTTCTGACGCAGTATTTGTCAAAGAGCATTCAAGCAGTGTGATACATCGTGATACAGGCTGCTTATGATCATATTTTATGGTCTCCTTTCTTTCGATTCATCGGCGCGGTACGCCGTATACTATGGCGCTGCGCACCATTCAGCGGATCTTGCCGCAAATCATCTTTAATTCCATCGAGATGCGGATCAGCTCTTCCCGGACAGCATGATTATTTCCTGCCTCACCAAGAACCAGATAATCCAGGCTGACATCAAAGTACTGCGCAATTTCAATGAGAAGGTCAATAGAGAAACCGTGTCTGGGTTCTCCACGTTCTGCTCTGTACAGGTGATCGCGAGTGCATCTGACAGCATCAGCCAGTTGATCCAGGCTGAGCTGATGGCCGGTACGGAGTTCATTGACCCGCCGGCCTATTTCTTTTTGATTAAAGCTCATAATAAAAACTCCCTTGTCTTCAAATTGCAATCGCGATTACATTCACAATCCTATTACAAGGGAGTCGCTGACCTGTCGCAGTGCCAGTCATACAGCAGTCGCAAAATTCAAGTCAGGTCACCAGACTATCAAAGCATGGTCAAAAATCGGTCGCATATTACAGTTATTACAACTGTAATAGCATCATAAAAAGCCCGAAGCATTTCTGCTCCGAGCCGAATTGTAGATTATCAGTTATTCTTTAGCTATCTTTCCCGCCTCTATGATATGGAGCTTTGTCCTTCCATATCACTCCATCTTTCGTATGGTATCTTTGTTTATGACCAGAAACATCATTCTCAGCTCTGGTTGCTTTTTCAACAATATCAGCAACCTTAGTGGCAACGTCTGTTTTGGATGAATTCATAGTGCTGTTTCCGGGATTCGTTGCACTCGGCCTATTGCTCTTATTCCGACTTCCACTAATAGCTGAAACTGTCTCATATCCTGCTGCGATTACCACACCAGCTATCTCAATGGATTCTACCGGATGATTAACAATAAATCTACCCACGGTTTTAAGCCGTTTAATAAATCCATTCTCAGATTTAGGTGCCTTTGCAAAGCCTGATGCCTTTGTTGATGTTGACGCAGTTGATTTTGTGGTGGTTCTTTCCGATTTTGCATTGTACGAGCGAGAATCATCTTCATTTTCTGATGATAAAACGGCTGGTTTTTCTCCTGTTATTTTAGATAACTCTTCATCAACTGCTGTTTTGTCTTTTTGCCCTGATGGCTCGATCGCAACTACCGGATTACTCAAATCAATGATCTTGCAAGGAATAATTTCGGCTTCACCAAAATCATGAAACTCTTTCATAATCGGATCATAATACCAGTTCGTCGGATTCTGCCAACTTCCCTTATGTGCCTCTAAGTGTTCTTCCCTCGTAAGGAACTGTATGTTATTTGGATCGCCTTGATATTCTGGGTAATTAGCAGCACTCTTCATATGCTGACCTTCAAAAGCCCGACCTTGATCATCGTAAGCTTTGCCTTTATCTGGATCAAGTATGTTCTGCTGTTGTTCCTCGGTCCAGTCTCTTGTTCCTTTTCCTTCACGGACTAATTGTTGTTCTTTTTCCCAGGCTTGTCTTATTGCTTTATTTCTTTCTTTTATGCTGGTTCTTGACATAGAATTATTCTCCTATCCCAAGAAGTTCATAAAGGTCATTCAGTAACGCAATGAAATTTTCATATGTTAGATCATCATCAAGTTCTTGGCTTTCATGATCATATATATAAAACTTTTCTTCATTTTTCTTGAAAAGTACAGGTTCTCCGGAAGCTAATGCGCCAACGACAATATAGTTATCATCTGGTCTGTCGTTATCTTCCAAATCGATCAGTGGCTTGTGTGCTACACCGTACAACTGGATTCCGGCGGGTAAGTACAATTCACCTCCATCAGAGCATTGTAACCACTCCTTGTATTGCGCCGGTAACTGAATATCGTTTTCTTTTTCAAACCGGCTGATCTGTTCCTCCGTTGCTGCTTCAAGAAAGCGAGTTTTCCCTTTATCTTTAATCACATTAATAACCTTGGTTAACTCATCAGAAATCATGGTTTTCCTCCCCCTATATCTCCATCTTATGATATTTCCTACTTTGATCTGTTTAAGCAGAAATAGCACATAGGAAGTTTATCCCTTGTTCTACACGTCTCTTAACCTGCACTAGCGCGGAAAACTGATATCTACCAGCTGCACCATGTGTTCCATCACTTAACACATGGAATAACTCAAGAATGTTTGTGATATCAGCATCAGCAAAATCTGTAACGCTGTCATCAAGCTTTTTTCCATGCATTATATACTTGATCTTTTCTTTGCGGGTAGCATTTCCTCTATCTGTCTTAGATGCGTTAGGATTAAACTGAAACACTGCGCTGTCCGGAGCTTTGAGTTCGATAAACTCGGTAAATATCTCTCTGGCGCTTGTGCAGAAATGCCGTGCTGCATCGGGATTATATGGATTGAGTGCATAAACCGCCCCTTTCCAGCGGTTCATAAGATCTTCCGAAACCAGGGACAACTTTTCGCTGATTGCAATATCTGCAATCTCCTCTTCTGACTGTTGATCTGAGTGATCTTCAAACAGACGGTTAGTGGCGATCAAGCTGTTAGCCTGCTCTCGTTCTACTAAATCAAGGATATACTCCTGTTCCGGAGTGATCTCAATTCCCTCATCGTAGTAGTCTACCACTCTGCCGTAACTATTATGCATAGCTGTAACTGAAGATGAGTATTGAGCGTGAGTAGTAGAAGTGGACTTCAGTTTTATAATCTCACGGTTAATTACCTGACGATTGTGTTGAACCTGGGAATTGTACTTTCTAACAGCAGAATTGTAGTTTGATATTGCCTGGTTAAACTCCCGATTGAACTTTCTGACCTCTGTATTATACTTACGAACAGCACTATTGTACTGATTGATCGCCTGCTTCGTCTTACGTTCTGCTTGACGGAGCCTAGACTTCAGTTGTGATGTGCTGATATGTCGTGCCATTAAATGACCTCCTTATTGCCTGGGTGCATATTCATAGATCTTCCGAAAACAACCTGTTAAGCAGAATATCGAGATTCGTATGTCGGCCCAAAGAATTGACACCTTCTTTAATGAAACTCCAGGACTCATCATATGTCATTTCGTTCGCGGCACCTTGATCTTCGGAGATTATCCGTATAAAGCCTTCAACATCACCAATGAATCTGCTGGAAAAGCTGTCTGCTAAGGTAACCTTCAGTCGGTAATCCAGGTTGGCGTCATGGTGCAAGAAGTGATCAAGATTCGTCGAAAAGTAATACACAGAATATGGTTTAGTCTGTGTCTTGACTTTAATTGTTTTTCTTGAGCTTAGGTCGTCCAGGTTTTCACGTTTCTGTTTATTCCGACGTATAATCTTATCTACATCAACACAATTAATGCTTGTATCTGTGTATAATGGTGATTCTTCTTCTGCCAAATCCGGATCAAGCAATACACAGTCATCTGGGATATATGCACCATCCAGATCAACCACCTGAATAATTTCCGAAATATCCTTAGGCATTATTTTCATTTCGTCAAAGAAATCTTCCAGAAACAGTTGATATATGGCTTCTTCAATATTTTGAGGAGAGACCCACCATGTTCTGTTTCTTTTATCAATATACAGGCTGGTAGTGATGTCTCCGCCTCGTTCTTCTTCGTCTGCACGAATGATAGGGAAAAAGACCTCTATATTATCGTCTATCCTTTCATACAGTTCCGAGATTGCTATTTGAAGAGCCTCTCGATCCGATTTACCTTCAACAAGGAAAAGAACGATTTTTCTTTTTGGTCTTTTCCCCATTATCGAAGTCCTCCCGCTTTTTTCAGCGCTGCAACAATCTTAAAACGTTTTGTGCGATTGTAGATTTCTTCTTCCTGTTCGTTCAGCAAGATTTCGCGGAAATAGGTATCACGCAAATTATTCGTGGCAGCTATGTTTTTCAGTCGAATGTATCGATTCTGAGGATTTGTCGTGGTGAAATAGAGGAATTTCTTATTGATCACTTCAAGAGGTCTAAGGTTGTGGGATGTAAAGATAAACTGTCCTTTCCCAGACTCCTCCAATGCCTGGAGTATTTCTCCCAATAGATACTCAAAGATCCCTGCATCAAATTCGTCAATTGCAACGGTAACTGACTGTTCATTGAATGCAGCAGTTATCAAACTAAGGACGGAAATAATCTTCCTTACTCCATCCGACTCATCTCTCAAAGGCAATTCTTTTCCATCTCTATATGCAACCAACATAATAACTGATTCTACCTCGCCGTTTTTAGAGAGAGTATCTGCCAGCTTTTTTATATCAATTGTTAAACCAGGCACTAATTGGCTTAGAACGAAGCTAATGTTGCTTATGTCTTTCTTAACATCTTCGAGCACATCTTCAGGAATCGGCATTGGTTTCCTGATATCCAACATCAATCTGCCAGATCTTGTAAAAATAGGCATAGCAAGGTTTAGCCTGATAAAACCAGAGGATTTTGTGTCGATCACAAACAGATAGTGTCGCGCATACAGCCTAAGTTCAATAAGAACTTTAAAGAAGATGCAATTGCTGTCGTTCTCGTTAAAAAGAGACAATGTGTCTTTTAAGAAAATAAAGGATCTGGACTTTGCACTTGCCAGCTGCTTATTAACCTCTAATGACACCAAAGTCTTTTTTCCTCCACCCGCCAACACTTTCCGTTTGGTATCAGGAGTAAATGCTGTCCTCTCTGAAGATGTATCAATAATCAATTGTTTCTTTGAAGCATCTTCCCAGAGAAGATAAAATTTCTCATTGAAAACAATGACTTTCATTTCAGAGTCGGGTACTTCGACACCTTCCAGAGCATTCTTATACTTCTCTTGAATTTCTTCTTGAGTAGCCTCCTGACTCTTAATGCAAAATGAATATGTTGCTTCGCGAATAATGCCGTCGGGGTACTGCAAATCAAACACAAACTCCAACTCCGCATAATCTTTTCCTATCGCGATGCAATCAGCATAAACATCATCTACGGGAGCGCCAGCCATCAGATCTTGCAAAATAGCCAATGCTTCAATAAAAGATGTTTTACCAGACCCATTTTGACCATAAATGCCGAGGATATCGGATTCTGTATTATACGGTATAAATTGTCTTCCACAATTGAATGTTATCTCGCCATATCCTACACTCTTAAAGTCTTTTAATATAGCCTTTTTAATTCTAACCGTAGGAAGGTTTTCTCCATGCTCATCCGTAATGAATGAAATCTCTTTACTTTGCGTGCTCATAATACACCTCACAAATGGAATCTATAGCTTATTATATCCACGCTCGCGCAAAAGTCAAGCTAAAACCTAAATTTCGTATTTTTTATTCTGATTTTGTATTTTGATTAGAGTTTTACTCGTTCCAATCACCAAATATATCTCCAAAAAGCAACAAGTTAAATACTGTTTATGCCTTTTTGAACCCGTTCAGCTGTTCTACCAGCAGATCATAGTATTCTTCATCCAGTGCTCTTTTAGCTGCCTCCAGAGTTTTCCTGGCAAGCTCCACCATATCACGCTTTCGGAGAGATATGATCATCCAGTAGTACAGTTTTTCTTCTTCCGGAGCTTCCTTGAGAGCCTGTGCAGCATATTCATGAATCCTGGAATAGTCCTTTTGATCATAGAGAAGCTCACAGAGCTTATAGACAGCAGCAAGATATCTTTCCAAATATCGCATGCTCACAGGACGGAGCCATTCTTCTGATTCAGCTTCCGGAAACACACCGCCCTTATACAGTTTCAGGGCCTGCCGGATCAGGAAAGTCTTACGTGCAGGATCCGTTTCTGCTTTTGACTGTCTGATAAAGTCATCGAACATCTGGAGATCGGTTCTGATGTTCAGATCTTTGCTGAAGAAATATCCATTCTGGCCTGTCTCGATGAGTGATCCGTTAGTGAAGGTTGAACCGAAATCCTTCCGGAAATGGTATATCTGATTCTTCACACGACCGGCGAGAGTGGCAGGCGGATCATCAGGATACAGTCTGCGCTCAATCATGTATGTTGGAAGACCATGTTCGGGATCAAGTGCCATCATAACTATGATAGATGAAATGGATTTTCCTGATATGTCCTTAGGTTGGATCGTTCCTATAGAGGTTGCTATTGTCAGTCCGCCGAACAGAGAAATGATGACATCGTTCTTATCCCTGATATCCTCTGAAGTGAACTGATGCTCCGTAGCAAGCATCAGCCGGATATCATGTGTTTCTGCCGCAACAATATAGGAAGTCATCACAAGCGGAAGAGTCTGATGCAGATAACGTTTTGGATTTCGTACCACCAGGAAGCCGGTGGATCCTTTGTAATAAGGAGCCCCTATAACCGAATGTACATCCAGCCGCTGGTAGTTTGCATACTCCTCCGGATAAATATCCTTGATCTTTTCTGCATCCTCAATAATTACCAGTTCTTTTCGATTCAGGGCATTCTTCCAGCGGGAGAATTTCTGTGGAATTTCAAATTCATTGAAAAGAGTCTCCGCCAGAAAACCTTCCCGGGCATCATCCCACCATACCGGCGTAAAGATATCAAGATCCAGATCTGCATTCAAAGCGCCGCACCAGTCCGCATCATAGAAGACAATCAGCATGTGAAAACAACGCTCCAGTACTTTATTTGGAGGTCCGTCTTCCAGTAGAATTCTCTTAACCGTCTCCAATGCTTCGTCAGCATCTTTCATGTACTGCGTAAACTCTTCGGTGCTATGGAACTGGGATGATTGCTGCTGTAATAATCTGAGCATGGCTAAATTGATATTTTCATCCATGATATTCACCTCCCCCTCATTTCATGGATAACGAAAAAGCGCAGGGCGACACTGTTGTGTGGCGGCCTTGCGCTCTTGGTTATTGTCATTTTCGGCCGCCGTATAAGAGGTCAGCCGTATGGGAAATAGAAGTGGAATTATCTCTTAGCCTGCTGCTCAAGAGTGGAAACGAGGTTCTCAACCAATTCCCGCTGTTCCGTATTCAGATTTTTGATCCTAACAGATAGATTATCAGATGTTTCAACCTCGATTCCTCTGAAGATGTAATCCATGGTGTATTGAGGAAATGCATCACAGATGTTGGCAGCGAGTTCCGGAGATATATGCCTGGCGGATGATTCAACATTGCTGATATGTCTGTCACCAACACCAACTATTTCCCCGAACTCTCCAGGTTTTAGATGTGCCGCTTTTCTGATTTCGCGCACACGGAGACCGATCTGTATGTAATCAAGATTCGATTTTACATGCATGACCGATCACCTCCAGTCCTTATCCTTCTATTTGTAGTATAGAAATTACGCCTACTTGAAGTAATGACCGGCATGGTGTGAATATTCACGCCTACTTGAAGTGTACTGTTCCTTACGAAAAGAAAAGCTCGGAGCGCAGGCTTTCTGCCATGTCGCTTCGAGCTTTGAAACGCTTTTCTATAAGGAGAAGTGTGTTTTAAAAAATTTTGCTCCTCATGATTTCTCCTCCTATATGTTAAAGGTTATTCTTGATAATAAAGTCTCTTCAACGCCGATATGATTAGCCCTTTTGCAAGAGCATGTTAATCCAGTATTGCGATTTCGAACACGCTCTAACATCACTCGACACCCATAGGTCTAATACTTTTAGATTTAAGTTATCAGGAATTGTTTTAAGTATTAGTTGCTCATTCATATCACAATAATATCGTTCACCTACATAATGATCTTCAAATCCATATTTCCATGAGGCATATAGTATTCCACCGATTTTCAGTGCATGAACTAGTTTTTCCATGATTGCTGTTTGAGATTCTCTTGCAATATGTAGAAGCGAGGCGCAAGCCCAAATTCCGTCAAATTCATCGCTGCTATCAATCTCATCAAAGCTCATGCATATTACTGGATGTTTAGTATATTCTTCAGCTAGCTTGCACACTTCAGATGACGCATCTATAGAAGTGACTTCAAAGCCGGAGTTAATAAAGAACAATGTGTCCCTACCGCTACCGCAACCAGCATCAAGTATTAAGCTTCCAGGTGAAAGAAGATTAATAAACTTATTTCGAATTTCGCTAATATCGGCATCTCTTGTTCCTGCAATAAAATTTGCGGCATTCTTATTGTAATACTCTATAGTTTTTATATCTTTCATACTCGTATCCTGTTCATTTCAGATTCATTCCGTCAATCTCCATATATCATATCCTTGCAAGTATGCTGAATTGTAAATAGGTTTCATATTCTGTTCCAATACATTCACAAACCTATCTTTTGAATTACCCTCAATATATAGAGATTCTGATGCCCAGATTGCATTTAAGTTGTCTCTTCTGCATTTCTCAAATTTCTTACGGATGTTCTCATATTTAAAAATCGTTGTATACAAGGAGTATTGAATTGAAGCAAGGTTTTGGAAATAGATATCCCAGTCAGGCAAATGATTACTTTTACTGGAATTCAATTTGCTATCCATGGGGGTTAGATTCCATATTTCGTCATTTGCCACATAGGACCACGGAATGAAATGATCTAGATCATATTTCTTCATATCTAAAGAAGCACCAGAATAAATATCATGTATAGTAAATTCTCCAATCTCAGCAACCGATTTCCACAAATCTCTTACGTTTGTTAATTTACGGGCGTTTTCAACATCATTGGACAACTTGTAGATTATCCCTGGAACGCCTGGATTTCTATCTTGTAAGTAACGTATTTTTTTGAGTTGCACCCAACTTATAATGACCGGATAGTTGTCTAAGATTAATTCTCGCCAGTATTTATTGATATGGATCTTTTTGTGTAAGCCACGCCCTTCAATGATCGTATAGAATAGCTGCTTTGTTTTACTCAATTCTTCTATATATGCAATCATGCGTGTGCGCTGATCCCAAAGTTTATCATTTCCCTTGATTTCGGTTAAAAATGATGAAATCAAACGATAGGGAACATATAAAGCAAGACGTTTTTTATCTTCATATAAGTTTTCTTCCTGACGTTTTATCGCACATAGAATATCAGCTCTTGTGGCAGGACAAGGCAATTCGGAATCCTTCTCAACAGTCTGAACTGCATGCTCAAGAAGGTTTTCTGTTTTTCCTTTAACAGTTGGTCCAAGGTGTAAATGATAACGAGTTACTGAGTACCAAGCTTCGCATATCATCTCATCAAAAATCGAATTGAATTCCAGATCGTTGGTGTCTACTACCATAAGATTTAGAATCGCTTCTAACCAGTAAAATTTATAACACTGTGTTGGATCATCCAACATTCTTGCAAACTCTTCAGTATTTAAATTGTTTTTATATATCAGTTCTGATTGCAATTGTAAATCCATATAATAAGTACCTTTGATAACTTTATCAGTTTTTCATTATTGGAACGCATGAACCGTTTCCAACAGATTTTTGAATTCATCTATCATCATTTCCACATTGACATCTGAATCCCAGCTGATTCTTAAAGCACTATCAATTCTTTCTTCTGAAAGTTGCATTGCAGAAAGGACATGGCTATGTGAATAGCTGCTTGAATTACATGCTGACCCATTTGAAATACCGCAAAACTGTTTTGTTGCGAGCATCAGTGCTTCAGATGAAACACCGATAAAGCTTATATTTAGCGTAGTTGGAACACAATAACGAGGATCTCCATTTATGTGATATATCAATCCTGAATTACACACTAAAATCATGAGTTTGTCTTTAATATCAGCACAAATTCGTGTCCGTTCTCTGTATTCATCTGTAGCATATTTACATGCTTTCCCAAAGCCACCTATTAACGCAACTGGCAATGTCCCAGGTCGTATACCATGTTCTTGTTGTCCACCATACATTACCGGATTTATAGGGGGAAGTTTATACTTCTTTTTCTTCAATACCAGTGCTCCGATACCTTGTGGACCATGCATCTTATGCGCACTGATAGATAACATATCATATTGGAGCTCTCTTACTTCATCAACGAGTTTCCCTGCACTTTGAGTGGCATCTATATGAAAATAAATTCCTTTATCCTCAAGAAAAGCCCCAATTTCCTTGACCGGTTGTATTATGCCTGTTTCGTTATTTACATGCATTACACTCACAAGCAACGTATCAGGCCGGATCTTTGAGATGAGATCTTCAACAGAAATTCTTCCGGTATCATCGGGATGTACGAAATCCACTTCAAATCCCTCTTCTATTAAAGAACTGGCGGCTCCTAACACCGCCTTATGTTCAATAGAAGTAGTTATTATATGTCTTTTGTTTGACTGCATTCCATACTTCTTTAGACCAAGGATTGCAATATTATTACTTTCAGTAGATCCACTTGTAAAAAAGATCTCATCTTTTTTTACACCCAGCAAATCAGCCACTTCCTGTCTGGCATTCTCAACAATTGATCTAGTGTCATCGCCAAAAGTATGAGTTCTACTATCGGCATTACCAATATGATTTTTATAAATATCAACCATATAATCGAGAACTCTAATGTCTATCGGTGATGATGCATTGTAGTCCAAATAAATACCCATTATTATGCCTCCACAGCTAAATTGAGCAGATCATCCAGACTTTTAATAAAATTTGTTCCAGATAGATAAGCTATTCCACGCTCAAGATGGAGCTTAAAATATTTATTAAGAGTCTCATCGTCCGTAGGAAGATTCTTTGATAAACACCAAGCCTTAATAAGCGCCTCATATAAATCGCTGTATTCACCACCAAAGGTATACCAGGACATTTCCACATTACTATCGGCATTGATTGGTATATCTGTAGGGATAGTATTTTCCTTTAATGAATAACATATTGCCCAACGGCAAAGTATGTTCCAGTTTTTTATCCCAGTTCTACCTTTGAGTCTTGAAAGCCGTTCTTTTGCCTGATTAGACAGTTTGATTTGTTTTATTATCATATTTTTCACCTAAAAAATATCCCCTAGTAATTGTTGAACGTTTATTATCGTCGTCGTATTCAAGAGTGTACTCATCACCGACATTATCTTTCATCAATTCATAATAATTATGGTCAATCTCAGAATCGGTAGATAGAATAATAGTCTGATCACTCGCATTCGGAAAATATGTAGTGATCAGCGAAATTCTATGATTGGAGTCCATTCTGGAAAGCGGGGTATCAATAATAACAGGTAATTTTTTCTTTGAGCATATTGCAAGTGCCCAAAGGAGAGAGATTACCATCAACTGTTTTTCACCGGCAGAAAGGGATTCTTTCGGAACAATATAACCGTCTGAATTTCGATAAATAAAATCCAGGGTCTTTGCATCCATTTCAATTGTGTTGATCAAGTTTTTCTTATTAGCCAGTTTTTTATAACATGTAGTCATTGTCTTGGCTAATACACCGACTTTTCTTTCCTGAAGTCGTATTTTATATGCTTCAAGAATAGAGTTTGCTTGATGTGCATATTTTATTATTCGATCACTGTCATCGTTCAATTCAAGGTTTGATAACAGTTCTTCTACAAATTTGCTGTACTCGGAACTGGCTCTTATTGCTTCCCCATGCAGTGCAGTACGTTTCTTCTCTTCTGCTTCTAGGGCAACCTGAAGATCAATTGATTCAGCTTCAAGCGATTTTATTTGTTTATATATTTTAGATAAAGCATTTTCATCAATATCGACGCTTAAATAACTATCAATCTCATTAATTTTCGCTTGATTCTTTTGAATAACGGCCATTGATCTTAATGCTTCACCTTTTTCCTTGATCAACTTATTATTAAGCAATGAACCTATTAGGTAGAGGGCTTGATCAGATATGTCATATATAAACTCTATACCTTCCTCTTGTGATTTCTTCTGTACAAAATCAATGAAATCTTTGACGGAACCGATTGCGGCCGAATTAGCCAAAGCATAATCTTTGGCCATTGCATTCATTTTTTCTATCGCGTATCCAGTGATTTTTGCTTCATGTTCCTTTTGCGCCTGCCAATATATGTCCGAAATAAGATCTTTTACTAATAATAATGGTAGTTCGCCGGCTGATACTGCAATTAATTGTTCTTTACCTTGATCTACCTGTGCTTTCAAGGTACTTCTTTGTGTAAAAAGATCCTGGCGTTGTGTTACAACGTCACCTCCTTTAGAAGAATAATCCAATCTAGCTTTTTCGATCTTTTTCTGGTTTTCTTCTATTTGAGATCCAATTTCTCTTAACCGTTCATCTGAAAGCTGCAACGCAACATCAGCTTGATTCTTCTTATCTCGTAGCAGATCCAGTTCTTTAGTGGCCATATGATTCTCAGAATTCTTGGCTACTTTGGAAATAATCCTAGATAAATCATTTTCTAATACATCTAACACAGAGACTCCAAGCAGAGCTTTTATGGACTCTTTCATCTGAGTACTTGTGTTTTCCACAGCCAACTCGGCAATTTTCTCCCCATCAAAGAAGAAAAAATTAGACAGACCACTTGGCAGTATGTTCTCTACAAACAGTGACCAATTATCCGTTAAAAACACACTGTATTCTCCATCTTTTTTTACAACAATTTTCTCTCGAGTCCGTTGACCGGCGCCAGACCAGGACCTATTGATCAAATACCGCTCATTTGTGGTTGGATCCAGTTTAAATTCTAGTTCGACATATGCTTCTAAAGAATTATCAGCGGTATTAACATATGCTTTTAGATACTGTCCGTATGTTTTGTACTTACTTTCGTGATACGCAAATGAGTTTGCACCATAGAGTGCTAAAAGAACAGCTTCTAAAAACGTCGTTTTTCCTCGACCGTTCATTCCTCCAATTAAAACAATGGGTTTGGATCCATTGAATTCAAATGTATTAAGACCGGCATATACACCGAAGTTTTTCAAAGATAATCTTGTAATAATCATAAGAATTCATCTCCTAAAAGTTCGGCTTGATCTGTTGCCTCTTCATTGCTCTCGTCAGAAAACTCTTCACTTTCATTCTTGACATGAGCAAAATATTTCTCGTTGTATTTTCCTCCGAGTTCTCTTTTGCGTGCAACACGATCCTGATAATACTGGGATGCATCAGCCTCATCTGAATAGAAAGTATGAGTTATGCATGATTCAAGAGAATCTATTAGCCCCTTACGTTGGTTTAAACTGCTTGAGCGGTTCTCGATATCTATAAGGCTATACATCATTTCAAAAGATAGTTCCTCATTAGGAAGGAGTTCCTTACATACGTCTTTTAAAATATCCCATTCTTCTTTGCCAAAGGCTTCTGACCCAAGCCACTCTGGATCATCAAATACTTTACCTGTAACCGACTCATATATGCATGGAAGAGAGTCATCAAATTCGTGCTTATCGAGCACCCAAATGCGTCGTATCTCCCGAAGCTCAGGCAGTGTTATCAATTCGAGATCTCTAAACTCTGTCGGTCCGTTTTTGTTAATATCGACTTGCATTTCTAAAAGCCTTTTGAGCCATTTTTCTCGATATTCTTTTTTATATGGGCCATGATGTAGTTTTCCATAACTACCTTGCAGAAATCCCCCCATTTTTCTGAAGCTTCTACGATCTCTATCATTATCTTCATCGCCAAATTCATTTCTAAACTCAAGTAGTGGTGTCATCCAGGCCTTTTCATCATCATTAGCGATCATAGCTTCCATGGACTTGTCTTTTTCCACCATGGTACAAACCCAGCATCCAAACCTGCTTTTCCCACAACTTGGAAGATCCTTCTCCACCATAAGCGGACATTCGTTATCAGCAGTCGCGCCTCTATATAACGTAAGAAGGTCTTGATTAGAATAACCCCAGGGATTTTTATACTGCATCAAAAAAATCCAGACATCATCATTTGTCCAGGCTTCTAGCGGGGAGAAAACCAATTCATTTACCAAAGTCGGATTGGGACTAAGCAGTTCTCGTACTCGTTTTTTCTCGTAATAAGCCATGGTTCTAGCTCTTCTAGCGCTTTCCGCCTTTCTGGTTCCTAAAACCATGATTATTTCGCCATGTTCTGCAATTTTATCCTTTACGAATTGATTGACCGGTTGGATCTTTAAACGGTCGGTGCACCATCTATATTTTTTTCGCGGGAAAGGATATCCACGACCTAATAAATTGACCCAAAAAGTATTGTTATATTCCGGTATCAAACGATGTGGGACGAAGGGAAGATCATTTTGATCGGCAACATTTTGCATCTTATTTAATGATTCCTGAGCCCATTTCGCAACGACTGGCGATTCAACCAATGTATCCGTATTGATAATATGAATAGTCTTATGGCGTTGATCTGCCGGAAGCTCCTGTATAGCTAACCAAACCAACTGTAGGGTAGCAGTGCTGTCTTTGCCTCCAGAATAGCCAATAACCCATGGGATATCATCAGCAAGATAGAGGTTTCTAATTGTTTCCATGAGTCCGTTTACTGTATCTTTTGTTATAGTTATTCCAGATGTCGAATTATTAGTGGACATGTTTCAGCTCCTTTGGACACTATTTAGAAATTTATCTTCTCGTGCCTGCTCATCTTCATCCAATGCTATTCCTAATGCATGTTTTATTACATTAGACGTAAGAGTCACCGCGGTTTCGCTACTAATCATTCGACCATTCGCACGAATGGTTCGTAAGTACCATATATCTGCAGTTCGTTTCCAATCGATATTATTCAAACCAGATAAGTACTCATTCAGATTTAGATCTTGATGTCTAAAAAAATAATTCCCTACTTTTCCTAAAGCTTGTATTACAACCGCTTGTGTAACAATATAGTTTTCACGAAGGTCGACCTTGCTTATTTCTTTACGTAAAAGCTCATTCCACTGAACCAAGTTATCAGATACTGTATTCCAATATCGGATTAAAAAATCTGTACATTCGTTCGTAATATCAGCTCGTTGAAGGATTTTTTTATTTGCGGTATAAAAGGTATTCAACGTAAACAAATTCGACGAATACTTTCCGAGAATATCTTTTTCTTTATCGGTAAACTCATTTAAAAAAGGAACCTTAGAAACAACCTGGCGTGTGATCACGGCAAGATCATCTCTAGAATCATAAAGCTCTGATATAGAGTTGGACGTTTTTACTGCATGCTTATTTAAATCAGTAAAAATCTGTTGGCTACGTGCCAACCCATTATCTTCGAAGAACACAACAGAAATAGTTTCGTCGCCAAGAGTTTCATCATCCTCAATAGCAGACAAAATAGCCGCTTTTCTATGTTGCCCATCATTGATCTGAAAACGCGAATCCATAGCCACTTCGAGTACACCAACAGCTTCATTATCTTTAGAAGGAATAAAGGAAAAATTTCCGTCAATTGAAGCCGCTATAGCTGAAAAAACATAATCATTTCTATTTTCAAGAATATACGAACTAATGACAGGAATGCGGGCGGTATTTAGTTTTCTCTGTGCTCTATATTCAGGCGGAACATATTCATCATCACTCGGAAATAATTTTGAAATCATTTTTAACGGAACCATTCCAATGTAATACTCTCTGCCTGCCTGAAGGCCCTTCACAACCGGGAAACGATATACAAAATCCATATTTCCTCCGAAAACAAAAAAATAGGGAATATACTTAAGTAGTATACTTAAGTATATTCCCTGAGCCTGAAAATGTCAATCTAAATCCAAATCCTTGTATAGCTGCCAGAACGGCTTGTCTTCGATGTATCTCGGCTTGCCATTTCCAATTTTCACTATACTATGATGTTTTTTGAGTGCTTTAATGTCATTAAATAGGTTCTGACTTTCAACGCTCTTGGATTCTGTTTTAAATACAAATTCCACATCCGCCGGCTTTAAATCAGCGACATTGTGAACAACCCATGTGAGAATATATTTTGAATAGTCATCATCACCCGTTCCAAAATGCTTTAAAAATTGAGTTGATAGTATTGTCCCAACGCCAAACTCTCGCCCTTCTTTTAGAATCTTTTTTAATGATGGAAATCCTTCGCTCATGAAATTATCTGCTTCATCAACAAGAATCAGTTTAGTAAGCTGCCTGTATTGATTATCAAGTTTGCTTGATCCAGAAGCCTGCATCTGTGAATAAAAGAGGTCCAATGTAATGGCAATAATCAGGCTTTGAATATCAGAATCATAGCCGGATAAATCAATAACAACCACACCATCGAGAAGATCATACAGGGAAACTGTTTTATGAGGGTCACCTTCGAAAATTTGGAATTGATACAGTTTATCCATAACTGCGGCAAGTGAATCTATTTTTTTAATATCCTCATTGTTTTCGTATATGCTGTAAACCATATCGAAAGTCGGAGGAACATTATCCCAAGAAGACGGATTACCAGGAATAATTCCTCTTGCAGCATAAGCTTCTATAATACATTGGAATAAAGTGTTCTGCTGTTTCGGTCCAAGTGCATAAACTTTTGCTAATGTATCTTTAAAAGCATTCGCAGTATGGATTGGAAGCAGCGGCTTGAAAACCTTTGCTTTCGTTAATGCAAGAGGGTTAAATGGCAAGTGATATGGTTTAACTACTTTTGCATTTGTTGCTTTTATGAAATCTTCTTTACTTTCGTTATAATCTCCTTTGTAGTCAAAGATCAATATTCCGAGGGGATCACCTGTAAAATTATGTTCCTGATCACGATACAATTGTGTAATCATAGACTTGGTAAATTGAGTTTTTCCAGTTCCCATTGTACCGATAATACCTGTATTAGTATGAAATACCTGATTTGTATCATTCGGTTTCCATAACAAGTTTTCACCAGAGATGATATCTTTACCAAATACAATGTTCATTCCAGTCACTGATGTGCTATTGGTTTCGGCTTCAGTATTATCAATCACGCTCAGATTAACAGAGCTGTCTTGGCTAGCATGATTTTCTAATTCATCAGATGGTTCCGATGTATTTGTACCTATAACAGCATCATCGTTGTCTGGTGTAGTGGCAGTTTGCTGTTTTTCAACGCTGGGTATATCTTGTTCATCATTTTTATTGGCTTGATACGCGATCTTCAGCCTCCAAGGGATAAACTGACTATCTGCATCAAGCTCTTTTTCAATATCTTTGGCGGAAAGAATCATATAAGATGAGCCTAATTTTTCCGGGAATTCAAGCAAGCAAACATCATCTGTGATCTTTCCAGATTTATTTAAGATATCGGTACCAAATGAAATAATCGTTCCTTTACCAATAAAGGAGTCCATTTTATTTGAAAATGTATACTTTTCATTTAAAAGATTTTCCCTATACTCTGACAGGACAGTCTCCCAATCTTCATTAGGATAAACATTATATAATCTCATTTTTTCGCAACAATCCAATATGACTTGGATAAAGAAGTTGCGAGAGAGTTTCCTCTCAAGATCGTATCTACCATCCACCGGCCAGAGAGAATTCCAAAATCCTTGATATGTGTTCAAAACCTGAGCATGAGCCTTTGATATTACAGCATCTTTATTCTCGCCTATTTTTACTTCTACAGGGTGAAGATATATCTTGATATCATCATTTGGTCCTTCAATCCCAACCAGTAAAATATCATCGCTCGTTGCCTTCTGTTCAAATCCAAGATTCCGAGCAGATAATAGACCATCCTTTTGTGAGAGTCCTGCACCACCGGAAACGCGTAGCATTTCTTCTAAAGAAATGGGAATCCATATAATATCAGGATGAGAATAATATGCCATGCAAAGTTTAATCGCAGACAATATGCTCATTTTCTCTCTACTGAAATTACTATCAGCTGCACCAGTCAACTTTTTAGCTGTAATCAACCGCAATAGCCAACCACCATTTACAGCGTTAAAGAGATTTATTATTTCATGTATTTTTGATTTGTCTGCATTAACACCCTTTTTCTGTAATTGTTCTGCAATGATTTCGTTATACTGTTCGGACTTCTGAGTAACCGTTATATCATCATATCCACTTGCTGATGTATATTGATCACTATAGTGAATAATCATTAGATCATTGTCAGAAGTAGTTTCTTGGTTAAAGAACGATAGGTCTACTTTAGGATCCACAAATACAACCCAGTTGGAAGATTTGTATATTTTCCCAAGTAAGCCTTCTTGGCCTTGCTCAATCTCAGTAAAAATACTTGAATTAGGCTCATAAGAGCTACCGGAAAAGGCCACTCTAAATAGTGCATTATAATATGCAGCTACTCTCGTTAGCATGTTCTGCTTTGCGTATTTGGTCCCAAGACCAGTTTTGTACCATTCTCCATTAAGCACCGAAGGAGTACCTGATGTAATCCCACCAAGAGATATACCCGTAGTAATTGTATCCATCCTACTTGCACCAGAATCTTCTGCGGAAGTCATCTCATAAAATGCAAGATGTGCATATTCGTATGTTGGATCCTGGTCGCTGTGATAAAAGCAATGAATATTGCTGCTAAGTACAATCACCAACTCATTTAAATCATCAACATCCTGATTGCTATACAGTCTTCCCACATATTCTTTAAGTTTATGCTGGTCAGATAATAGTGAAAATTCATTGTATATACTAGCCTTAGAATAAACATTCACAATAAAACGAAGATAATTCTCCGAACTTATATCACTTTTCAGAAACTGAACATAATATCTGATTAAGCCTTGGAATATTTCTCTACAATCTCCCATATTAATGAGATTAATTCTCATTTCACTATTCCCAATATCGTCAAATAGGAAAGAGAAGTGATCTTTGTACTGAACTATTTTTTCTTGAACAAGTTTCTGTACAAAATTACGAGCACCCTGAAATCTATTATTCGATATAGGAGCATAATAACGCCATTCTGGAGAATCCTTCTGCTCTATAGCATGATAAAGGTTTTTCCCCTCGTCTTTAATATATGGAAGAAGGTACAGTGGTGATAATTTACCGATTAGATCATCTCTAACCTTTCCAACTTCAGATTCCTCAAGAAGTTTTAACTGATAAATTACATTTAGCGGTTGTAACGGGCTCATAGATAATACATGCTCGTCATGACTTTGTATTACACACCCTAACAGTAGGACATCATTATCTTGAGGGGATAACGTTGCACCTTCCGGAATATTAGAGACATATTCCTCAACAACTGATGCATACTTTCGGGCAGCATCAAGTAGCTCATCCTTATAGTAGGCTAAACTAGGAACAGTTCTATTCTCCTTGAATGTGTTAACTAAAGCTATGTATGCATCATGGATGTTACTGGGTATATTTAGTTTCTTTTCTTCCTTTTTCCCTTCAACAGTATCCGTTATTGCCAACCAACAATTATCTATAAACAATTTTTCTATTTCAAGGAAACTCCGGAAAGGTTCCCTTGCATAATACTCATCTGTTCCGGAGACAATTTTGTTGCCGTCTCTATATTCGAATGACTTTCTATTCTCAAACTTTTTCTTGAAAGCAGCGACTCCTGTCAATTCAGTCGGTTTTGTTAATTCGTCCTGAATTCTAATAGGCACAGTAAATGTACCAAACTTCAAATAACAATCCAGATATCCTGTATCTGAATTTATGGTATCTTCCTCAAATTTTAAGGAGAGTGTCTGGTCATGAGTGCATTCATAAACCATTTCATCCTCTGCTTCAACTTCTTTAACGACTGATTGGCCAGGGTTAATGATAAGCTTATCAGAGACGCCAAAAATCTGTATTTTCTGCCGTTTCGCACTCGAAGGAACCATTAAAACATAGGAAGTTTGAATATTTTCAAGATACTTCGGCATCAAGTTGATTACACATATTTTTATTATGTAAGTGATATTGTTATTATCATCTGTAAGTTTCGCTTGAGCAAAAGAGCAACCTGTGGGCTTAATGTGTATCAGGACTTCATGTGAACTGGAGCTAGCTGTTCCCCCTATACACTCGATACAATTTTGTTTAACAAAGATGTTTGTATGGATAGCTACAGAAACTTCATCCTTATTATCATTGTTATAAATTAGTAAGTTCTTCCGACGACTTTTAGCCTTTGACTGACCATCATCTCGAATAAAAACCTGTGAATCAAAGTCGAACAAATATTCCAATCTGGTGCCAGAAAAAACTTCAAAATGCCTGTCTTCAATATTTAGAGGATTATCAAGTTTCTTTTTTAGTTTATCCTGTGATCTCTTAAGCATGTTATAGGTATATCCTTCATACCATGCTTTTCCGGTTTTTTTACATTCCTGTACATGATCGACAAACGACTTATCAAATTCGCTGCTTAATGAGTCTTTAATGTTGCCATGCTTAAATACTTGATCAATCATACTGAAGAAATGATGGTTTTCTTCAAAACGAGCACGCAGTTTTTTCTCATCGACCATAAAGGCGCAATCAGGATCTGATACTAAGGAAAAGAGATGATAGTCTTCCTCCTTGACATATCCTCTTCCCAATACTGTGAGTAAATCTGAATACTCATATAGTGATGACTTGTCACTATAGCGATCCGATTGTTTACGCTTTAGTTCCATCTCCATTAGTGTCTTGTCAGGAATAGAGAATTGAGCATTGCCTATATCCTCTTGTATTCTGGAAACTATCGAAACTGCATGAAAAGGCATACCTTTTGCTGCCAAATCGCCTGTACCGCTTGTTATCGTATCAATTGTGGAGTGGGTAATCATTAACACCGGAAAATGTTTATCAGTAAGATCTGCATTTCGTAAGGTGGCTAAAAAATCATCAGTCATTCCATTTATCTTTGAAACAACGACTATTTCTTTACCTATTGACAAGCAAATGGTAAAAGTAGAATAAACATTTTTGTATTGATATGTGCCTTGAATATTGTTAACTAGCGTGACATGTCGGAGTGCATCGTCAACACCCTTGACCATTTCCTCGTTATCAAGCCTAAGGCAATAACGTTCGCCGGGTCTTATAGATGATGCCTTTTCTTGGAAAAAGCTGAGTGTATTATTGGCAATATAGTTATAAAATTCGTTTAACATATTTCGCATCTCCGCTATCACTTTTCTTTTCAATAAGATTCAGTCGTTCGTAATAATCCGCAACCTGTTCTTTTGAGAGATCGTCTAAAAATACTCCTCGACGTTCAAACTCTTTAAAAACATCATTGAGTCGCATTTGCTCCTGGTTCTTGATGCTTATTTTTGTCATAAAAATCAACGTTTCTTCGGACATGTTCAGCATCAAACCGCTACGGCCTCTACTTTTTAAGAATTTGTGGCAATATCTTTCGAACTTATCTGCATAATTATCTGCACGAGCTTGCCTTCCCGTATTATCAAATTGTGTTTTAACACTGTCAAAAAGATATTGTATCGAAGACGCAGTATGTCCTACGGCCAATTCTTCTTTTACAAGATCCGTCATTTCATGACAATCTGTAATAAGGCTTCTATAGTATTCGGTCAACTTGTCTACTTGCTCTGCAAAATACTGATCTAAATCTGTTGAATCCCCAATAAGCTGCCTAATACTTATATAATCAATAGGATCTGTAGGTTCTTGAGTTTGATTCAATATCTCAAGAACAACTGCATGTGGAAACATTCTTTCTATAGAAGACTGTAATCTGAGCCAACCCTCTGTAAAACATTTCCGGCTCTGACTTGTTTTTTCCCATTCCAAGCTAAAGAAAAGACCACTTATATTATTCCGATCCCCATCCCAAAAACGGTCCAATTCCATGCAAGTTTGTGCGGTATAAATGAAGAAATAAAATTCGAGGAGTGGAATCAAATACTCACGCACTCTATTTTGGTTCTCTAATATATATTCAAAGTCACTTTGAAAAACGCTTTGAAAAGCATTCGTAATTCGAAAATACGGTATAGAATCTGTCTCGTTTATAGTCTTACTTTCTAATTTCGACAGCACAAGTTTTTCGAAGACATTACACGTATCATCAAGTCGTTGATTTGCTTTCTCGACATATGTCTTCATAGATTGCTTATCACCCAGTACATCAACAAGATAATCTGCAATTTTAACCTCACTAGGCTTATTACAAGATACTTGTGATAATAGCTTTAAATTCAACGGTCTTACTTGACCGTTTGAATAGAAAAACATCTGTCTAATAATATCATTGAAGAGATTTTCTTTACCTGGTTCAATCTCTGTATCCTGTTTGATTTTCTTGAACAGATCAGATAGGTCAAGTTCTTCTGGTTCTATCCCTTCAATGACGCTTAGAAATCTCCCAACAACATTGTTTAAATCCAACACTGCTGGACTTTTGTTTTCTTGCTGTGCCGTAAAAGGGAACAGCTTAAACCTCTTTCCAGGCGTGTGTTTAAACTTATTGCTTTTATCCACGAATGTATCTCTGAATACTTCTTCACTTAAAACATAATTCATTTTCACACCACCTTAAACGAGAAACCAAAGTCTGTTTCCTCAATAACCGCCCTATATCCACTGCCACTATCTTTAGGGACGATAGTAACCCGAGTTTTCTTGTTCCCAAATTCAATTAATTGCTGAACAAAACTGACAAAGTCGGCATGAATATTTTTATCTTGAATCGTAGGCCGATATCCATCTCGCATGTCAGCAATCAATTCGAATAGAGCAAAGTCAACCCTCACTTCAACTGACTTCCCACTTTGATCCTGGTCTTTCGCAAATCGAAGTTTTAATAATGGAGAAAACCGTTGAATGTCCCCATGTATTTGCGTAGAACTCTTATTAATCATTGACTTTAAGGTCAACTGTTCAAGAACCCAAAACTCCTCATTGGTATCATCAATACATATATAATCATCATCAAATCTGCCATTCCAGAATAAGACAGCACGCTTAGTAGCAGTATATAGTTCGCCAAGTTTTCGCTCGTTACCACTATTTTGGAAGTATAGGTATTTGATATACTCATCAAGTCGATTTTGTTGTTTACTGTTGGGAATTCTGCCATTCATATCTTCAAGGCGAACGGAGAACTTATATATGAGCTTCTTTAACTCTGTTTTCTTTCCAAGCTCAGATACATCTGTTAGAGCATTCAACACATTATAAGGCGAATTCAAAGTAACTTGATTGAACTCATGCTTGATATTTTCAAGTGAATGAAACCGAGTGGCATTTTCATCACCTGCTGCATTTCTGCTCTTAAGAATATCATGACTTCTAATAGCGTTTAGCAATGGAGAAATATCTTCATTTTCATTAAGAAGCATAGGTGTCGTCCAGCTAATATAATTTGTTAGAAATTGCGTATCAGACGTTCCAATTCCAATCTTATTTTCATTAAAATCCGGATGAACAAGCAGATCATATACCAAATTTAAAACATCTCTTGTCGATACGATGGACTTGTTCATCAAAACGGCTTCAACAATTCTTTTAATTACGGCCTTTTGATGAGTGTCATCCATCATAAATTCATAATTATGTCTAACAGGGCAGCGATTTTGTTTCGGGCAATTATTGTTTTGTAAGTAGGCAGTATAAAAAGGATTATCTACAGATTCCTGGAAGATCTTTTTAAATAGCTCTTCAAGAAACATGGTTTGCGTTCCAGTTTCATTTAAGGAAAACACTTGATAATCAGAAAAGCTTATATGTTGAAACACACTATCATCTTGATATTCAGATGATTTGCTGTAATCTGAGAATATTCCGTTTTTTTCAACATACTCTTTAAGATGAGAAAATGCCTTACCCTTTTCTGAATCGATAAAATTATTTAATGTGCCTAGATTAATAGCAATAATCATTTTTTTGCCGTCCTGGACAAGATAATTCTCATCATTAAAAGCGGCCAATTTTATTGCTAGTGTGTCTATGGAAGTTAGCGTAGGTTCGCTGCTTTCAGTTGCATCGTTATATGGCTCGAAATCCGCGAGAAGGTGTTCTGGATCGGAGTTTTTCAAATAAGAAATCAAATGTGACTTGCCATCTCCGGCACTACCACATAGTAGAACAAGACATTTTTCTTGCTTTTCATTGATCTCTCTTAAAAGACTTCTAAGTTCTATTTCTACCTGTCTTTCGACATGAAGATACTCTTTAAAGGAATCAAATGCTGCTGTATTCTCAACGGATTCAGCTGACTGCTTTCTTAATTTGCTAAGCTGTGAAATAAAATTACACGCCATTCCATTCGCCTCCAGTTGAAATTAGAACTCTTGCTCATTCGATGTTGTATATGAAGAATCGGGAATGACTTCCATAATGTCATCGAAAGTGCACCCCAATGCAGAACAAATCTTCACAAGCGTATCGGTATTCACGTTCTCTCCACGATTGAGTTTACTGATTGTATAATTACTGATTTGTGCAAGTTTCTGAAGATCCTTTTTTTTCATATCTTTGTCAATCAGTTTTTTCCAAAGACGTTTATAACTTACTCCCATAACAACCACCTATTCTGAGTAAAAGCAAACAAGACAATATAAATAAAACAAAATAGTATATCTCTTCGTTATTATAGTTCATGGCAACCAGATAATCAATCGAAATATAAAGCGTTCGCTTTAATTCACTCTGATATTGCTATGCAAATTTTGTTATTTCACATGTAAATAATCACAAAGGAATGCAAGAAGAATGCAAGACGACAGCATATCATTGAATAGATTGGTTACTATGCAAGCAGTGTCTTTGTGTCACAAAAGACCTATTGCTTGTTGGGGAAGCGCCCCAATCCCCTTGAACGATGCCGTCAGCATCGAGCTTAATCAGAAAAACTTCATTTTTTTATGAGTTGGATACTCTAACTAATGTATTACTACCAGTTTGGAGAGGATTATTATTTACAACTGTAAACGCTAATATATAAGTGAGCCACTTGACGGGAAAACGCTCATGAATATTTGAGCCACCCGACAGTCCCTCATATAATAGTTTTAGCTATTGTAAGGGGGACGATCAAATGGTGATCACAATG
>Ga0256405_10000921_pt1 | contig 88324 bp, 87 predicted proteins | sample RumenRJG_02DNA_FD_189096 | JGI IMG/M metagenome (GOLD analysis project Ga0256405, IMG submission 189096) | Bovine rumen microbial communities from Lethbridge, Alberta, Canada - RJG_02 | ecosystem: Host-associated > Mammals > Digestive system > Stomach > Rumen | place: Canada: Alberta... | reverse complement strand
CCGTGACCTACTACCTCGAACGGAAAAGCTCGCTTTGTTGACTGGAACCGCCGTATGCGGAAAACCGCACGTACGGTGGTGTGAGAGGGCGGATGAATTAGACAATCATCGTTCTACTCGATTATTTATTGATGAATCCGCTCGCTCAGATCGGTCAGATATTCGCCCGGGTAATCTTCGATTTTCCCTTCGTCAACGAGTTTGGCAAGGCTTGGGTCGATGGGCAAGGAAGCGTAATAGGGGATGCCAAGGCGCTTGGCTTCCTCTTTGTTACCTTCGCCATAGGGGTAGAGGCGTTCCCCGCAGTGGGGGCAGTCAAGGTAAGCCATGTTCTCAACCAGGGCGATGATTGGCACGTTCATCATGTTGGCCATGCGGACCGCTTTCTCGACGATGAGGGAGACGAGGTCTTGCGGCGTGGTGACGATGACGATGCCATCCACGGGGAGTGATTGGAACACGGTTAAGGGGACGTCTCCGGTTCCCGGGGGCATATCGATATAGAGTTCATCGATGTCGCCATAGGCAACGTCGGTCCAGAACTGTTTGATGAGTCCCGCTAGGACGGGCCCGCGCCAAATGACGGGGGAAGTGGGGTCGTCCAAAAGCAAGTTGAGGGACATCGCCTCGATGCCCGTTTTAGTGCGCACGGGGAACATCGTGGTTTCGTTCGCGGTCGCCATTTCGGTCAAGCCGAAAGCTTTTGGGATGGAAGGGCCGGTCAAATCGGCGTCGATGATGGCGACGTTGAGGCCTTTGCGCTTGGCGTTGACCGCAAGAAGCGAGGTGGTCAGGGATTTGCCAACGCCCCCTTTGCCCGAGACGACGGCGATGACTTTCTTGATGTTGCTTAATGGGTTAGCGTCCACGCGAAGGCTCTCCGCTTTGCGCGAGGCGCAGTCGGAAACCCCGCATGCGGAGCAATTGGAATCACATTCCGGCATGGTTATTCTCCTTCTGAATTCGAAATGAGGTAATTGATTAAGGCGCGGCGGGTGAGAATTCCGCGGAAGATGCCCGAGCTATCCACCAGGGGCACATAGTTTTGGTTGATGGCCATATCGTATACTTCGTTGACGTCGACGTCTTCGTTGCACGAAGGGGTAAGGCGGTCGATGCGCACGGTAGAAAGAGGCGCCTCGAGGCTATCCCCGAGTTCTTTCTTGCCAACCAAATGATAAAGAAGGTCGCCGGTGGATACGCTATAGAGGTAACGCATGGAATTGCGTTCGATGACCGGAATCATCGCGTAATGGCATTTCTGCATCTTGGCGATGGCCTGGGAGAGGGTCATGTCGCTATAGAGACAACTGACGCGTTTGACGGGTGTGGCGAGTTCTTTGCATTTCATGGAAACGATTATCTTTCTTTGGGGAAGTAGATGGAAGAGTTTTGCTTATTTTTCCTTTAGGCCCATCACGCCTTGGAGCAGTTGCTCCACGCATTCCTCACCATAGTAATGGGCGACGATGGTCTTGGCGAATTCCATCGTCCATCCCATGGATCGCCCCGTGATGATGCGCGTCGTTTCCACGACGCCTTCGTCCAACCAGGTCCCGTTTCCTTTTTGAAAGCCCGGGAAGCAGGTGTAGGGGAGACCATCGAGCAAACCAAGCCCGCCTAAGATCGAAGGGGCGGCGCAGATGGCGTGGACATCTTTCCCCTCCGCGATGGCCTTGGGCAGGAAATCGAGGAGTTTTTGGCATCGCGAAAGGTTTTCCACCCCTTTCCCTCCGCCAGGAAGGATAAAGACGGAATAGGCGTCGAGATCCACTTCGTCGAATATCGCTTCCGCATGGACGACGACGCCATGGGAGGAAACGACTTCCTTCGAAGAAGAGATGGAACAAAGCAAGACGTTGAAGTGGTGGGAACGCTTCAGGATGTCATAGGTTTGAAGCGCTTCGACGGTTTCGAATCCGTCGGCTAAAAATATCAAGGCATTCATGCTTGCAGTATAATCCCACTATGCCGAAATTCCGAAAGAAATTCGTTAAAGGCTCCCATAAGTCCACGGAGACCAAAGGCTCCGACGCACGGGGGTACCGCAAAGAAAAAGAGGAACGCGGTCTGCGCTCCTCTTCGCTTTCGTATAAAGACGATATCGACTCGGTTTAGCGAACCGCTTCGAAGTAATTGATCAAATTCTCGATGATCTCGACGTTCTCCGCGATGGGGAAGTCCTTTTCTAATGGGATGTGGAGCGATAAAGAAGGGATGCCCGAAAGCCTGGCGAGGAAGGAGGCTTCGTTACAAACGAAACGTCCCGGGTCGATGGAAATGGCGATCGAGGTGCCGTTACTGGCAAGATATTGCTGGATGGAAGGAATGTCCAAAATGCAGTTGAGGGATTTCGGGGCGCCTTCGACGATCTCTTCGCCAAGCATGATTTCACCGGCTTCGTCGGGTTGGACGGAGTTCATCTCGTTATAGGCGTATTCCTCCACCGCGGGTTCTTTGCGGAAAGGGGAAAGGTTCAGCGTGATGATGAAGTCGGGCTTTTCGCTCTCGATGAGCTCACGGAGCTTCAGGACCTTTGCATAGTCCACATCCAAAATGACGGGAACGATGTCCTTGCGGGAAAAAGAGTGAACCGTTTTCTCCGCGGGATTTTCTTTATGTCCAGCATATGGACCAAAACCGACGAGCAATGTTTTCATGGATATACCTCTTTTCTAATAGTTTATTCCCTGATGCGATAGAAGTTGAGGGCGTTTTGCGCCATTAAACGCGCGTAGTCCTCTTCACCAAGCCTCTCCGTGTTTTCGAAATAGGTGCGATAGTAGGGGTGGTCGAGCGTTTCCTCGCCATCCACCGGCGCATCGGTTCCAAAGAAGACGCGGTCGGGCCCAAGTTCGTTTAAGGCGCGGACGGCGATGGGCATTTCCACCCAGGCGGTGTCGCAGTAGACGTTTGGCACTTCGCGCAGCACCTCAATCGCATAAAGGTGGTTGGACATCAATTCCAAATGCGCGGCGACAAAACGGATATCCGGATGTGCCTTGGCGGCATCGACGATGTTGCCAATGGCCGAATCGGGATCCATCGCGGTGTGGACCAGGAACGGAAGGTCGAGTTTCCTCGCCAAATCATAGTAGGGTTCCATCCGTTCATCGTTGGGCGCCATGCGTTCGCAGAAAGGATGCAACTTCAAGGACTTGACGATGTCGCGGTTGTCTTCGATGAGATCGATGAGCTCTTGGGAGGGAACCTTTTCTCTTCGGGGCGTAATCCAGGCGGCGACGTAGATTTTGCCAGGGTGCTTCCTAGCGAAGTCAATGGCGGTCTTAAGGCCCGCCTCCGCGCTAAGGGAGGGGTAGTCGATTCGTCGTTCGCTGGGGAAGGTCGCGCAGTCGGCGTTGGAAATCAGGCACCCCCCGATGCCATGCTGTTCCATACCATAAAGGAGAGCTTTCTCGCTTTCCTCGATGCTCTGCCACGACGCGATATGACCGTGTGCGTCAAAGATTTTCATAAATCAAGAATATCGAGGTTTCAGGAAAAGACAAGGATAAAGCCCGAGCGGGTGCGCCTAAATACGGGTTGACCCATGAAACGGAATGTGTAAAATTATTGCGCCTTGGGGTGTAGCCAAGCGGTAAGGCATGGGTCTCTGAAACCCACATGCACTGGTTCGATCCCAGTCACCCCAGCCAACTTCAACGAATAACGCCCTCGGAATGACCGGGGGCGTTTTGTTGTCGCTTTATCTTAGGCGCGGAGGATTTCGATGAGGACTTGCTTGATGATGTGGAATTCCTTCACGGAGAGGTATTCGAAGCGACCGTGGTGGTTGAACGAACCCGTGGGAAGGTTGGGGGTTGGGACGCCCGCGAAGGAGAATCCGGCGCCGTCAGTTCCGCCGCGAATTGGCTTCCAAATCGGTTCAATTCCCAATTTTTCATAAGCTTTGCGGACTTTTTCGACGCATTCGGGGCATTGGTCGATGACCTCTTTCATGTTGCGGTAATCATCCCCGATCTCCAATTCGACGGTCGTTCCGGGATATTGCTTGAGGACGGCTTCGCGTGCTTTGCGGAACTCTTCCTTTTGCTCCTCGAGCTTGGCGCGATCGTGGTTGCGGATGATGTAATGCATCTTCGCTTCGTCGACGCCGCTGACCATCCCCGTGAGATGGTTGAACCCCTCGTATCCTTCCGTGAACTGGGGGCGCTTTTCCGCGGGCAAGGCATGATCGAAGGCGAAGGCCATGTCGGAGGCGTTGACCATTTTTCCTTTGGCTTCGCCCGGATGGATGGAAATGCCATGCAACGTGACGTCGGCGTGAGCGGCGTTGAACGTTTCACAGGCGATTTCGTTATAGACCCCACCGTCGATGGTATAGGCGTATTTAGCGCCGAATTTCTTCGGGTTGAAATGCTCGGGGCCACGGCCGATCTCCTCATCGGGGGTGAAGAGGATGCAAATGGGGTGGTGCTTTTCCTCGGGGTGGGAGACGAAGTGGTCAAGGGTCGCCATGATGAGGGCTAAGCCCGCTTTGTCATCGGCCCCAAGAAGGGTATCTCCGGAAGTGGTGATCAACGTATCGCCTACATGGTCGCCTAAGGAAGCGAATTCCTTGGGGGACATGGAATAGCCCGCGCCTAATTCGATGACCCCGCCGTCATAGTTCTCGATGACTTTGGGCTTGACGTTATAGTCGGAGCATTCCAAGGCGGTGTCGACGTGGGCGTTTAGGCCAATGGGATCCAAGCCTTTTTCGCCTTCTAAGCGCGCATATACGCGACCATATTCATCTAATTCGGATTCGATGCCAAGCTCTTTGAGATCTGCTTGGAGTTTGCGAAGCAGGTCGTATTGTTTCGCGGTGCTTGGAGTGGCTTCGGAAGCATCGTCGGATTGCGTATCGATTTTGACGTAATCGATAAAACGTTGAATGTCTTTTTCCATCGGGTTTACCTCGCGGCACATTCTACACTAACGCGCAAGAAATTAAATGGTATGATATGTCCAGTTAAGGAAGATTAACTATGAATCGAATTACGTTACAAATCGATGGAATGAGATGCGCGATGTGCGAGGCTCATGTCTCTGATGCCATTCGTCGTGCCTTGCCTTTGGCAAAGAAGGTGAAAGCCTCCCATGGCAAAGGGGAAGCCACCTTCCTGATCGAAAATGACGAAAACATCGATGCGGTCGAAACAAAACTCGCGGAATTAGGCTATCGCGTCCTCAATAAACGATGCGACGAAGCCCGTAAAGGTTTGTTCGGATATAAATAAAATGTTAAGAAATCCTAACTTTCTCTTGAAATCAAGTGATATGCTCCTATTATTGTTACTGGTCAAATAGATTGGAGAACCCCATGCCCATTGCCCTTGCCCCTATTCAAGAAGAAATGACGGTCGCCAGAATCAGCTGCGACTCCAAAGAAGCTTTGCGCCTTGCCGCTTTAGGATTGCATAAAGACGCGAAGGTCACGGTCCTTTCTTCCATGGGCGGAGCGGTTGTGGTGCTCATCAAGGGTTCGCGCTTAGCGCTGGACCGACAGACTGCGTCACGCATTTTCGTGGCTTAGAATAGGAGTTTCATATGACCAAGACGTTGGACCATTTCGCCGTCGGCGAATCGGGCATCATCATCAAGGTTCATGGAGAAGGCCGGGTACGTCGGCGCCTTTTCGACATGGGCCTCACCCCTGGAGCAGAAGTGTTCCTTAGAAAGGTAGCACCCTTAGGCGATCCGCTTGAGATCACCTTGCGCGGCTATGAATTGTCTCTTCGCAAAGACGAGGCCGTGAACGTTGAGGTTGAAATGAAATAACCATGGCCGAAAAGAAGATCGTCGTTGCCCTCGCGGGTAACCCTAACTGTGGCAAAACCACGTTATTCAATTCCTTAACCGGCGCGACCGCCTATGTTGGAAACTGGCCAGGCGTCACCGTCGAAAAGCGGGAAGGTACCTACCGTAACCGCAAAAGCAAAGAATCCGCCCAAGTGGTGGACTTGCCGGGCATCTATTCGCTTTCTCCCTATACCCCGGAGGAAGTGGTGTCCCGCAACTTCATCCTGGAAGAACATCCAGACGTTATTATCAACGTATTGGATTCGACCAACTTAGAGCGCAACCTTTACATGACCACGCAGATCCTTGAGATGGATGTGCCCGTCGTCGTCGCGCTCAACATGACCGACGTCCTTGAAAAGAACGGACAGTCCATCGACGCGGTGGCCCTTGCCAAGGAGCTTGGCTGCCCCGTGGTCTCCATCTCCGCGTTAAAGCAAAGCAACCTCGATACGTTGATGTCGATTGCCATCAAAGCGGCCCAAAGCTCGCGCAAAGGCGTCACCCTTCTTTCTCATGGCCGTTACGCCAAGGTGATCGAAGAAGTGAGAGCCCTCTACGAAGAGCAAGAGATCCCTCATCCGTTATTCCACGCGATCAAGGCTCTTGAAAACGATGAAATCGAATCGGAGAAAAACGGTGAACTCGTGAAGAAGTCGCAATCGTTATTGGTTGAGGCGAAACTCACCGATTTCGAGGCCGATAGCGCAGACGAGCGTTACCAATACATCACCGGCAACTACGTCAAATCCCGTCAAGGCAAGAAAGTCGAGGCCAGCGATAAGCTCACCACCTCGGACAAGATCGACCGCGTCTTAACCAACCGTTGGGCGGCCATCCCAATCTTCTTGGTCGCGTTGCTGTTGATCTTCCATTTGACCTTCTCGGAAGACCTCTTCTACCTCGGCCATATGGGCGTGCAGTTCGGCGTTTGCTTCGAGGGGAGTCCATTTGAAGGTCTCTTCTGGAACGCGACCGAATTAAATGATGCCGGCGGTTACGCCGCGGGTGGCATCAACTCCATCGGCGTCATCCTCGCGAACTTCGTAAACGGGGTCACCGGATGGCTTTGGGGGAACATTGAAACCGGCTTAGGAAACATCAATACACCCGAATGGACCATTGGCCTTTTGGGCTCCGTGATCAACGATGGTTTCTTCGCAGTTATCGGATTTTTACCGCAAATCCTCTGTCTATTCTTCTTTTTCAGCCTTCTTGAAGACTCCGGCTACATGGCCCGTGTCGCCTTCGTATTCGACCGTATCTTCCGCCGCGCCGGACTTTCCGGACGCGCCTTCATCCCGATGCTCATGGGCTATGGATGTGGCGTCCCTGCCATGATCAATACCCGTACGTTAAACACCGATAAGGAGCGTACCACGACCATCCGTGTCATCGCCTTCTTCTGCTGCGGTGCGAAAGTCACCGCCGTGGCCGCCGTGGCCGCCATCTTGTCCAGCCATTGGGGCTGGAATGCCGACCTGGTTGGCTTCTCGATGTATCTTCTTGGCTTGGTCCTTGCCATCGCCATGGTCATCCTCATGCACTGGACGACGCAACGCGAGAAAGTCCCGCCCTTCATCATGGAACTTCCCGCCTACCACGCTCCGCAATGGAAAGCCTTAGGCATCCACATCTGGGACAAGACCAAAGGCTTCGTGAAGAAAGCCTCCACCATCATCATCTTGGCTGCGCTGTTTGTTTGGCTCTTCTCCAACTTCACCCCGTCGTGGCAATTCATCCCTTCGATGGTGGACTCGGCCGGCGAGCCGCTCCCGCCCTATGAAGGCTCGATCCTCAAGAACATCTGCCAGATGATCGCGCCGGTGTTCTATCCGCTCGGATTCGGCAATGGCCTCGGTGGTGAATATTGGGCCTTGAGCCTTGCCTCCACGCTTGGCTTGGTCGCCAAGGAAGTCGTCGCCGATGCCCTCATCACCATCGCTGGTGGGGAGGAACTCGTCGGGGCGATGGTCATCGGAACCGGCATCTCCTTAGGCGGACTCGTCGCGTTCTTGGTCTTCAACCTCACCACGGTTCCTTGCTTCGCCGCGGTTGCCACGGCTAGGGCCGAACTACCCAAGGGACAATTGAAGTGGACCTTGCTCTTCTGGCTTGGAACCTCCTATGTCGTCGCCTTGATCGTCCGCCTCGTCTTCGATTGGGTGTGGACGTTAGCCATCATCATCCCCGTCATCATCGCGATCTTCGTCTTGGCCTACCTTTGGTACCGCCATGCCTGCAAAAAGGAAGAGCTCGCGAAACTAGAAAAGGAGATCGCTTAAGGTGGTTGCCGCGATCATCATCTGCACATTGCTTGGTCTCTACGTCATCGGCATCTTCGTCTATGACGCGATAAAGAGAAAAAAAGGCGCCCCTTCCATTTTCGTCGACGTCTGCGAATCGGAAGGAAAGGGGAAACGCTTGCTCCGGCAATACCGCAAGATGAAAGGTCGCGAAGGAAAGAAAGCTTAGCGCCCCAGTGTGGGCGCTTTCGCTATCCTAGGTGGGTCGAGCGCGTTTCGTTTGCGCGCTCCCATAGGATAAGCGTACAATTTTCAAAGTTATCTGATGTCGTTTTGGAGGATATAGTATGAGCCCGAAATCCATTGAAGGCGCCCTTGACCGCGATTTCGCGGATAAGATCCTTGCCGCTTATAAGCAAGACCCGCGCAATAACGTCGTGAGACGTTCCATTTCCCGCACGCCGATCGTCAACACCGTCTACGATCCTAGCGCCACCGCCGGTACGACGATGGCCTTCTCCAACGAAATCGAGACGATGTCCGTCGTCAACCAGAAAAACAGCGGACGTTGCTGGATTTTCGCCGCGTTGAACATCCTTCGCGAATCCATCGCCAAGAAACTCGGCATCACCGCGAAGTTCGAGCTCAGTCAAAACTACATCTCGCTCTTCGATAAAATCGAGAAGGCGAACTTCGCTTTGGAATCCGTGATCTCCTTGGCCCAGTATTCCCCCAATGAGCGCGTCTTCCAGTTCATCCTCACCGAACCGGTCTCCGATGGAGGGCAATGGGATATGTTCGTGAACTTGGTCAACAAGTACGGACTTATGCCAAAGGATTGCTTCCCCGAGACCTATCATTCCAACAACACCCGCGAGACGAACTTCCTCGTCAACGCCTTGATCCGCCAGTTCGCCTATCAGGCCCATGAACTCGCTAAGGCGGGCAAGATGTCGGAGATCCGCCCTTTGAAGGATAAAGTTATGGAGACGGTGTACCGCCTCTTCTATGATGCCTTTGGCATTCCACCTGAGCGCTTTGACTTCGAATACGTCGACTCCAAGCAAAAATTCCATAAGGAAACCTTCACGCCGAAGAGCTTCTTTGAAAAATACGTCGGCAAGGAACTTTCCGAATACCAATCCCTCATCAATTCGCCTACCGCGGATAAGCCCTTCCTTCGCAACTATACGATCGATTATTTGGGCAACGTCCTCGAAGGCAAATCCATCAACCACCTCAACGTCGAGATGGAAGACATGAAGAAAGCCATCGTGAAGCAGCTCCTCGCCGGGGAGCTCGTATGGTTTGGCTCGGACGTGGGTTTCTTCCGCGACCGTGAATCCATCGCCTGGGACGATAAGGCGTTCGATTACGAATCCGCTTTCGGCATGCTTCCTTATTTCGAAAAGGGCGCGATGCTTGATTTCCGCCATTCCGCGATGAACCACGCGATGGTCATCACCGGCGTGGACCTTGAGGATGGCAAGCCATTGAAATGGAAGATCGAGAACTCCTGGGGCGATAGTGGCGGCTCCAATGGCTATTACGTCATGTCCGATACGTGGTTCGACCGCTTCGTCTATCAGGCGGTGGTCAAGACCAAATACCTCACCAAAGAGCAAGCCGACGCCGCCAAGCGCGTCCCGACCCATTTGAATCCTTGGGATCCGATGGGAACGCTTGCGGATTAATCGTTACCCTTTATCATAGGGGTAAGGAGGATTCCCATGAGCGAGACCAAAGTGCAGAAATACCGTTGCAAAATCTGCGGCATGATCGTCGAGCCTAATCCCGATGGCTCATGCCCAATCTGCGGCGCTGGGGCGGATGAACTCGTCCCCGTCGACGAAGATGGCAACGACATCGAATAATCTAATCGAAGTTGAAAAAGAGTCGCAATCTGCGGCTCTTTTCTTGCTTTTAACGGGGTTTTATGGCGCGATTGCGTAATCCAAAAGCGCGTTGAATAAGGGTACCTCGTAGGTGGCTAATGCGCTGCGGCGGTCTTCGCCTTCCTTGACTTCGATGGTGAGTTCATCCATCCATTTGACGGCGAGGTTGCTTTCCTTCACATACGAAAGATAAGTGTCGCAGGCTTCCTCGTAACGCGCTTTGGTGAAGTAGGCGTTTTGGACGTGTCCTTCCTTATCGATGGATTCGTTATAAAACACCCCGGCGGCTTCGATGACGTCCCCGGAATAATGGATGCCGTCTGGATTGACGTAGAAGATGCTTGGAACGGCCCCGGCATCATAGCCTGCGGGATTATCCTCATTCCAAGAGAGGCCATATTGGTCTTTGATTTCTTGGTAATGGGCCATCTTCGTATCGTAATCCGGGTCATCGCGGGTGGGGCGATAGGCGTCGAGGTCGAAATAGTAGAAGCGTTCATCGAGGCGTTGCCTGTTATCGAGGTAATCCCGTAACGCGGTGCGGTTTAGATAACCGCAATCCCCACAGGTATCGCGTCCGAAATAAATCGTGAACCCAGTATTCCCATGATAGAGGTCTTGGAGCAATTCCTCGTCCAAATAGAAGATTTTGGGATCAACGACCCGTTTACCCATCCATTCGGCAAAGCCCGCGTAGGACGTGACGAAGGGATCGGATTCCACGTCGATGCATTTTTGGAAGGCCAATTTGCCTTCCTGGAATACGGCGAGGGTGTCCGCCCCAACGACGCGCTTGAGTCCATAGTATTCGCCGTCGGATTCGAATTCCGTAAGCGTGATCGCGCGTACATATAATCTATGACGTTTGATATAAGGCGCGAGCACTTCGTCGTGCCAAGAAGTGAAGCAGGTGCACGTATCCGAAGAGCCATGGAGCAGCAAAAGGAAGTTCTCTTGGCTTTGAATGAGCTGCGTGAGTTTGGATTTTTTGATGAAATGGAGTTGGCTCACGCCGGTGATGAGCTCATCCTCGGTATTTCCCACCATCGTCCCGAATCGAAGCGAAACAGGGCTCGCTTCCTGGTTGCCGTTGCAAGAAAACAAGGCGCCGCCAAGCAAAGGGAGAAGAAGGAGGGGAAACACGGTTTTTTGCATTGTTTGAATTGTACCAGCAAGCCCCCGATATTTGCTAGTGCGTGGTAAGAGAAAACTAACGCGTGCCAAAACGCGAAAAACACCCTCGGTTTTTGTGCGTGAAAAACAAAAAATATTTTGCTTGTTTTCTTTCGATAAGGCCGAAGAAATGCCACTTTTTTGCCCCCGGGGTTTTCGCGGGGGTTTTCCGCATGAAAAATTGTGTTGCATTTTCACTGAGTTATCCCCACAATTTGCGCCGTTGAAATCCGGACTCCTTCTTGCGCCGTATCAACATCTGTAAGCATTGTCTTCTTTTCAACGGGAGGGATAACGTCTATGGAAGAGAAAGCAACCATCATTTCCTTGAAGAACGTCGTCAAGACCTTCGAGGACGGAGTCGTCGTCGTCGATGACTTCAATCTGGACGTCAAAGAGGGGGAGTTCATTACGATCCTTGGTCCATCGGGTTGTGGCAAAACCACGACTTTGCGCATGATCGCGGGCTTTGAATTACCAAGCTCGGGTCAGATTTTGCTTAACGGGGAGGACATTTCCTTGCTCCCGCCGTTTAAGCGCCCGGTCAACACGGTGTTCCAGCATTACGCCCTGTTCCCACATTTGGACGTTTACGATAACGTCGCCTTTGGCTTGAAACTCAAGCGCATCCCGGTGGAAGTCACCGACCGCAAGGGCAACAAGAAAATCAAAATGCAGCGCCTTTCCGCGAAGGAAATCGACGAGAAAGTCACGCGCGCCCTTCAAATCGTCGACCTCGACGAAATGGAAGACCGCGACGTCTCGACGCTTTCGGGTGGTCAGCAGCAGCGCGTCGCCATCGCCCGCGCCATCGTCAATGAGCCGAAGGTTCTTCTTCTCGACGAGCCTCTTTCCGCCCTCGACCACAAGATGCGTAAGGACATGCAGGTCGAATTAAAGGAAATGCACAAGAAACTCGGCATCACCTTCTTCTACGTCACCCATGACCAGGAAGAAGCGTTAACGATGTCCGACCGCATCGTCGTCATGAAGCGTGGCGTCGTGCAGCAAGTCGGCACCCCCGAAAACATCTACAACGAACCGATCAACGCCTTCGTCGCGGACTTCATCGGCGAATCCAATATCTATAACGGCACGATGGTGGCCGCGGACAAAGTCCGTTTCATCGGCTCCGTCTGGAAATGCCCCGTCGAAGAGGGCTTCAGCGTCAACGAGAAGGTCGACATCGTCGTCCGCCCGGAAGACGTCGAGCTCCGCGAAGTGGGCAAAGGCATCGCCGACGGCGTGATCTCCTCGAAGATCTTCAAAGGCGTCCATTACGAATACATCGTCAAAGTCGGCAAGAACGAGGTTCTTTGCCGCGACACCAAAGACCACGAAGTGGGCAAACAAGTCGCCATCGCGGTCGCGGTGGACAACATCCAGCTCATGCACAAAGAACTCACCGAGAACGAATACGGCGACGCCATCATCGATAACGCCAACCGCGTCATCATCGGCGAAGACCCCTTCGAATGCGACGTCACCCAGTTGCTCAAGGGTTCGACGCTCGACGAAGAAGGCTATCTCGTTGGCCCTAGTGGCAAGCGTTATGACTTAAAGAACGCCCCCGTCGTCGCGGAAGTGGGCTTGGACAAGATCGCCCTTTCCGACGATTTGAGTTCGGGCGCTTCGCAAGGCACCATCATCTCCGCCGTGTGGATCGGCGACCATTGGCAATACATCGTCCGCACCGATGACGATGAGGATTTCGTCGTCAACTCGCCCTATACCTGGAACGAGAACGACCTCGTCTCCATCTCCATCGCGAAAGAGGACATCGTCCTCCGCTTAAAGAAGGGAATTGAGGAGTATGTCCTCGACTAGCACGCATCGCCGCAAAGGGGGGATGGCAACCTTTAAGCGGATCGTGGCCTTCAAACGTAAATACCTTTCCATCCCGTATTTCATCTTTCTCATCCTCTTCGTGTTGATCCCGATCGTGATCATCCTGGTCTATGCCTTCACCAAGACCGATGACCTTGGCCGGCTGACCTTCAGCTTTGACGCGTTGGTGGAATTCTTCTCCTCCACGACGAAGCTAAACGTCTTGGTCGTGTCCTTGTTCATCGGCATCATCAATACGATCCTTTGCTTGCTGATTGGCTATCCGATCGCCTATTTGCTCGCGGATAAGAAGGTCAACAAAAACTACGTCATGGTCATGCTCTTCGTCATGCCGATGTGGATCAACTTCGTCCTCCGTACCGGCGCGACCCGCGACGTCCTCTACATGATGGGCATCAAAGGCGGCGAACATCCCTATTTGGCGACGCTGATCGGCCTTGTCTACAACTACTTACCGTTCACTATCCTCCCGTTATACACGACGATGATCAAACTCGATAAGAGCCAGATCGAAGCGGCGAAGGACCTCGGCTGCAATGGCCCGCAGACCTTCCTCCATTCGATCCTGCCCCAATCGATTCCAGGCATCGTCTCCGCGGCGGAGATGGTGTTCATGCCGACGATGAGTTCCTACGTCATCTCCGACACTCTTTCCGAGGGGAAACTGACGTTATTTGGCAACTCCATCGCCAATTCGTTCAATAACTCTTTGTGGAACGATGGCAGCTTCATGGCCTTCATCATGTTGGCCTTGATCTTCATCACGATGTTCATCACCAACCGTTTCCACAAGGACCAGACGCTTGAGCGCGGGAGGATGTGGTAATGAAAAAGAACCTTTCCCCCAACGAGCGGAAACTCCGCAACAAGTCCCTCTTGCATAAAGTAGTGGGGCAATGCGTCATCTGGGCCGTCTTGATCGTGATGTACATCCCCATCATGGTCCTCATCGCCTATTCGTTCACCACGGCCACCAACATCGGCACCTGGACGGGTTTCTCCTTCGACCTTTACAAAGGGCTCTTCCAAAGCAACGAAATCATGGTCGCCCTGGGCAATACGGTGCTCATCGCCGTCATCTCCTCGGTCCTTTCCACGGTCCTTGGCACCTGCGGTGCGATCGGCGCCTATTACTCCAAGAGGCGTTCCCGTGAGGTCCTTGAATCCATCAACCAGATCCCCGTCGTCAACGCCGAAATCGTCATCGCGCTTTCGTTGACGGTCATGTTCGTCTTCATCCAGACCTACTTGCTCCATGGGGCCAACGTCTTCAGCTTCTGGACGTTGCTCGTGGGCCACATGATCCTGCAGGTTCCCTTCGTCTACCTCTCGGTCAAGCCCAAGCTTCAGCAGATGGATCCCGCCTTATATGAGGCGGCCTTGGACCTTGGCTGCACGCAGCGCCAAGCCTTATGGAAAGCCACCGTACCCGAGATTCTTCCCGGCGTCGCAAGCGGCTTCCTCTTATCCATCACATTATCGTTAGATGACTTCATCGTCACCGCCTTCACCCGCGGTGCCGGACTTCTTTCCGGCGACAAATCCATCGAGACGCTTTCCACCTTGGTCCAAGCCAAGATCAAGAAAGGTCCGATCCCGCCCGAGATGCGCGCCTTGACCACCTTGATCTTCGTCTTGGTGCTCGTGGTCGCCGTCTTGGTCACCATCCACCGCAATCGCAGCGTGAAGAAAACGCGCAAAGGAAGGAGGGCCTAACCATGAAAAAATCCACGAAGAAACTCTTGTCCTTCGCCGGGCTTTCCTTAATCGCCCTTCCCGCCTTGGCCTCTTGCGGGGCCAATGAGGTCGACACCCTCGTCCTCAAGGCGCTCAACTGCGAGGACTACATCGGCGAATCCGCCTTCGACTTCAGCTATGAAGACGAAAACGGCGAAGAAGTCACCTTGTCCTTCGACGACGTCCTCTCGGGCTTTGAGCAATATGAGTCCAAAAAACTCGGCAAAAACGTCCGCGTCATCTACGACACCTACGATACGAACGAGACCATGCTCTCTTCTTTGAAGACCGGCAAGACGACCTACGACCTTATCTGCGCCTCGGACTACGCCATCCAGAAGATGATGTCCTTGGACATGCTCCAACCCATCAACCGGGACAACGTTCCCAATTACAACACCTATGGCTCTTCCTACCTGCTTCAGGTCATGGAGAACATCACCGCGCCCATCAACGGGGTGAAGCAGAAGATGTCGGATTACTCCGTCGGCTATATGTGGGGGACGCTGGGCATCCTCTTCAACCCTGCGAAAGTCTCCCGCGAGACGGGCGTGGCGGAAGATGACGTCAAATTCGACATGCAGTCCTGGGACTCCCTTTGGAATTCCAAATACAAAAACCAAATGTCCGTCAAAGACTCCATGCGCGACACTTATTCCGTCGGCATCATGAAGGAGTACGAGGCGGAGATCCTCGAGGCGATGGAAAGCTCCGGTTGCTTCGATATGGAAGATGGGATGCTCTCTCTCCTTCCGGGCAAATACGAAGAAGCGCTTGGCGAGTATAACGCCGCGCTGACCGACATCTTCAACCGCTGCGACGAGAAATCCGTCAGCGAGGTGAAGTCCGCTCTTCTCTCCTTGAAGGAAAACGTCTTCGGCTTCGAGGTCGACTCGGGCAAAGACGATATGGTCAAGGGCTTGGTCGGCATGAACCTCGCCTGGAGCGGCGACGCGGTGTATTCGATGGACCGCGGCGATAACGAAGCCAATCAGACCATCTACTATTCCGTCCCCAAAACCGGTGGCAACATCTGGTTCGACTCCTGGTCCATCCCAAAGACCAGCGACGCCGAGCATAAAGCGGCCGCGGAGGATTTCCTCGATTTCATCTCCGACCCGCAGGTGGCCGCCGCCAACATGGAGACCATCGGCTATACCTCCTTCATCGCCGGTGAGACGGTCCATTCCTTGGTTCGCCTTTGGTATGATCCACGTAGCTATGCCATGTACCCTTATCACGATGCTTCGGGTGACCCTGATTGCACGTGGGAAGACAGCGACTTCTATTATCGTGAATACGACGAGGAAGGCTTGCCTATCGATGATGGCTATTCCTATGACGAGGAGAACGACATCCGCTATTTCAGCGGCTTCGACGTGACGGATCCGGAAGCCTTGGACCTCATCGCCGATTACGATGAAGAAGAAGGGCTCTTCGACATGAGCGGTTCCTCCTTCGCGGAAGCCGTGATGGATGGCGAAGTGGTCGCTTGGAGCGATTATCCAGCGAAATACAACGCAAAAGTCGCTTTATTTAACGAACTTGTCGCCCTTTATAACGAGACTGCAAAGGAACCTCTTGAAGAACTTGAAGAAGTGGAGGAGTGGGACATCCGCGACCTCACCTACATGTTCGAGGGCACGATCGACGCGGGGGATGAGACCTCCGATGACCCCGCCCTGAACGCCTTGCTCTTCTATACCGATGAGCTTGAAACCGTCGGCGAGGAAGGTTCCGAGGTCACCGTGGGACGTCAGTTCTACGCCCAATATCCCGACCAGAATCTTATCCCGAAGCTCGCGGTCATGCGCGATTATGGCGACAACAACATCTTCGTCCTCAAGATGTGGAGCGACGTGAAGTCCAACAACCTCCCCATCGCCGGCGTCGTCGTCTTCGGCATCATCCTTGGCGTGGCAGCCGTGGGCATCATCGTCTTCTTGGCCACCAAACACCATTACCACAAGTTCCGCGTGGCCCGTCGCAAGGCCGTCGCGGCGGAAGTGGCGGCGAAAAACGTCACAAAGTAAGGAAACCTTAGCCCGTCTTGCCATCCAAGGCGGGTTTTCCTTGTTAAAATGCTTTCCACCCTTGGGGAAGAGGGTTATAATCCCCTCGCTGCTTCCGTAGCCAAGTGGTAAGGCCAGTGACTGCAACTCACTTACCGTCGGTTCAAATCCGGCCGGAAGCTCCAAAAAGATGGTTGCTTGTTTCGAGCAAGTGTCCTATATTTATCAGGCTGCAATGCAGCCTATGCGCCCGTAGCTCAATTGGATAGAGTACCAGACTACGAATCTGGGGGTTACAGGTTCGAGTCCTGTCGGGCGCGCCAACAAGAAGAATCCCGCCGAAGTTGCTCTCGGCGGTTTTCTATCTCCGAATCACTTTGCGTTAGAAACGCTTGCTTTAGCAAAGGGAGAAAGACAAAATATGTGGGCTTCGGGATGTAGCGAAGCTTGGTTATCGCGTCTGCTTTGGGAGCAGAAGACCATCGGTTCGAATCCGATCATCCCGACCAAATGACTAATACGTTCTTGATACAATTGTCAGGAACGTTTTTTGTGCATAAGCAGCGCCGTCGATGGAATGCGCAACAAAGCGTTGCTACCCATCCGAGAGAGACCTTCGTATTATTCCGTTGGAGGAAACGGAAAGATGGAAACGAAACAAATCCTATTTGAACTAAGAAACAAACACGGGTTATCCCAAGACGAACTGGCGGAGAAGGTCTTCGTGACCCGCCAAGCGGTTTCGCGCTGGGAAAACGGGGAGACGATCCCCGGGACGGAAACGCTGAAACTGCTTTCGAAGCTCTTCAACGTCTCGATCAATACGCTGCTTGGCTCGCCTCACCCCCTTTATTGCCAATGCTGCGGCATGCCGTTAGACGATTCGATCATCGGCAGAGACGAAGACGGCTTTTTGAATGAGGATTATTGCAAGTGGTGCTACGCGGACGGAACCTATACCTACGACGACATGGATGAACTCATCGACGTCTGCATTCCCCACATGACCAAGGAAGGCTTCTCTGAAGAGCAGGCACGCGCTTACATGAAGGAAAACCTCCCTCACCTTAACTATTGGAAACATCACGATGAGTTAAGCGACAAGGGGAAATTCGATGCCTTTAAACAAACGCTGGTCGACGAAATCAACGCATTGGGCATCGAAGGCATGCCAAAGGTGACCAAGCTTTGTGCCCTCGTGGGCCAGTACGTGAATTTGGAATACCCTTTGCCCAATGGGACGAAGGCGAAGTTCCTCAATGACGAAACGACGTATTTGGGCACCCAAGTGGAAAGCGAAGAGGAGAAAGGCCTTTGCTTTGGAGTCGTCGCCAACGTGGAATTCATCCTCGTTTGCACTTATCGCGAAGGCGCCGCGGATCCAAAGCTTATCGCGTTCCGGAAAAGATAAATCTTTCGATTGGTAGCGAGGCCGTATCGAAAACATCAAAATCTGCCATGTGGCTCATACGTTCTTGACACAATCGTCAGGAACGTTTTCTTTGAAAACCGCTGGTGACTTAGACTTTTCTTATCTTTTGAGCCTCTCGCGGGGGAAGCTTTTTCGCTTGCGAAGGAGAACGATTACCTCGCGGAGAGTAGAGGGGTTGCCACTTGCGCACTGAGAAAGGCATCCATGCACGGTTAATCATCGTTTGCGCGCGGTAAACGGTTTCACTCGTGCGTTTGCCCTGCATTTGAACGGAAATGGTTCGGGGCCGCTTGTTTTTCAGTGGTGTTTGCTTATAATTTTAGTGGGCTGATCGAAAGATCATGGTCCACCGAGGCGCAGGGAAACATCCCTGCTTTTTATTCCTATGGCACCGAAAGAGAAGAGAACATTGAGCATCTTCGTCGACGAAGGCGGGGATTTTGGGCCGGCCGATCCCCATTCTCCCCTTTACGTCGTCGCTTTCGTGTTCCATGACCAATCCGTGGATCTCAAAACCAAGATCGACTATCTTTCCGAGCTCGTCGCCAAATGCGGCTACCCAGGACATGCGGTGCATAGTTATCCGCTTATCCGACGTGAGGCCGAATATGCGGAAGAGCTCTCGGAGGTCCGGTATAAACTCTTCCGTGCCCTCTATTTATTCTCCTTAAACGCTGATATTGGGTTTGGCTCCGTGGTCGTAGAAAGGAAAGACTGCCCCGATCAGGAATCTTTGGTGAGGAGACTATCCGTTGAGATTCACTCCTTCCTGACTTCGCATCGGGATTTCTTTTCGTCGTTTGACGACGTGCACGTTTACTATGACTCCGGCCAAATGATTCTAAGGAACATCCTGCTCACGACCTTTTCCATAGACTTGTTGATACCTTTTGAGCTAAAGAAGGTCATTCCCTCTGATTACGCGTTGTTCCAGACCGCGGATCTTTGCGTGACTTTGGAGACCTTGAGATGGAAGGCCGTAAAAGGAAAGCTGACGAAGTGGGAGATTGGCTTTTTCGGCTCGAAGACCCAATTGGTGAAAAGCTTTCTGCGACAATTTGAGTTGAAGCACATTTAGTTCCCCTCAACAATAGCTCATTAAAACCTGGCCTGTCGCCTAAAGAAACGATCAATGGTATTTGCTGGTTTCAATGCCGACTTGGACCAGTTTCACTTTTTGGGGACCGGTTTCAAAATGTGAATAACTGGTTTCAGAGTGCTTCGGGCTTTGTATCAAAAACATCAAAGTCTGCCATAATGAAACGTTAGGTTTGATACTGGTTATCAAGCCTTTTTTATTCAATAACTTCAAATTGTAAGAAAAGTAAGATATACTATGAAACGTAAGAAAATAGGAGTGAATCGTAATGAAAGACATAAAAGAAGATAGGTTTATCGTAAGCGTCAAAGTGGGACCTAAGTTTCAAATAACGATACCTGCCGCAGCCAGGAAACTATTCGATATCCAAGAAGGGGATACCTTAATGGTGATGGGGGACAAAGAGAAAGGAATCGCGTTAGTCAAAGACGATGTGTTCTATCAGTTGATGGGAGGCGTGCTAAAAAAATGACGACGGCAATAAAAATTGAAGGCCTTACGAAGCGGTACAAAGACGTCACCGCGGTCGAAGGGTTAAACCTAGAAATATCTGAGGGGGAATTGTTTTCCTTGCTCGGGGTGAATGGAGCGGGGAAAACAACAACGATAAAAATGCTTTCCACGCTTGTGAAACCGACAAGCGGAGATGCCACTATTTTTGGCTATTCGGTACTCCGAGATGAAGAAAAGATAAAAGAGATCATCGATATTTCCATGCAAGAGACTGCGATCGCAAGGAAACTGACGGTTGAAGAGAACATTGAATTCTATGGCAGATTATCCGGGCAAGATAAAGCCGAACTCAATGAAGTGAAAAAATTCATTTACGAAGCGTTTGGATTCGAAAAAATAGCCAAAAAGCAAGCCTCGAAATTATCCGGTGGTTGGCAAAGAAAACTATCGATTGCCTTGGCGTTGATTTCCAAACCTAAAATTCTATTTTTAGACGAACCAACATTGGGGCTTGATGTAATAGCCAGAAGAGAATTATGGAAGACCATAAACGAACTAAAAGGCAAGATGACCATAATTCTAACCACCCACTATATGGAGGAAGCGGAAGCGTTGGCCGATAGAATTGGCATAATGAAGGACGGAAGGCTGCTGTTTGTCGGGACGAAAGAAGAGCTTTTCGGGAAAACAGGCAAAACGAATGTTGAGGATTCGTTTATTGAAATAGTTTCCGGAGGCGAATCGTTATGAAGGAATCGTTATCTAGAATCATCATTCTGACGAAAAGGGATTTCAAAGAAATCCTAAGGGATCCGCTATCGCTGATATTCACCATAGGGATGCCTTTGCTTTTGGAGATATTGTTCTATTTCATATTTCATGGATTGACGTCCCAATTCGAGATGAGATATTTAGCTCCGGGAATAGTTGTGTTCGCCCAAAGTTTCATATCGCTGTTTGTTGGACTATTAATCGCCATAGATAGATCGACATCCTTTTTGACGAGGCTATATGTGTCGAAAGCGAGGTCGTATGAATTCATCTTTTCATACGCCCTGTCCATGATTCCCATCATATTTGTCCAATCTCTATTATTCTTCTTGGTTGGAGGACTAATAGATCCTTCGATTTTTAGTATCAACATGGTGTTTGCCATGCTTATAAGTTTGGTTACGTCTCTTCTTTTTATCGCCTTGGGAATTTTGCTTGGCTCTTTATGCAACGAAAAAGCAATCGGTGGCATTTCCTCGATTGTCATCGCCGGTCAATCCGTCCTATCGGGCATGTGGTTTCCGATGGAAGGATTAAACGAAGGCATGATAACATTCATGAATGTGTTGCCGTTTAGAAACGCGACGCAGCTTGTCCAAAATACCATGAACGGAATAAATGATGTATATAAGGATTTTTTAATTCCATTAAGTATCGTTCTAGCATATGCAATAGCATCATTCGTTCTGGCAATAGTGGCTTTCAAAAGAAAAATGAAATCAAACTAAACATTACCAAATGAAGTCATCCATCGGGGATGGATTTTTTCGCTCTTATAAGGTGTCTAGGTGTCCGAACTTTTTAAAGGGTGTCAGAAACTGTATTAAATGTTATGTTTCTAGACATGTGACTAATACGTTCTTGACGCAATCGTCAGGAACGTTTTTTCTTGCGGGGTTGTTGAGAAATGCTCATCAAAGGGTTAAAATAATACCATCCAAAGGAGGTATTACTATGTCTGACAAAGGCATTATCGTCATTTACAACACCGAGTCGAATGGAACCAAGGTCGAAGTCAAACTGATCGACGGAAATCTTTGGCTTACCCAAGAGCAAATCGTATCCCTTTACAACTCGAGCAAATCGAATATTTCCGAGCATATCAAGCATATCTTTGAAGAAGGGGAACTCACTCAAGAGGCAACTGTTCGGAAATTCCGAACTGTTCAAAAAGAAGGCGAACGCGAAGTTGAAAGAAGCATTACTTATTACAATCTCGACATGATTCTCGCGATTGGCTATCGCGTCCGCAGCAATATCGGGACCAACTTCCGCAAATGGGCAACCTCAACGTTGAAGGAGTATGTCACCAAGGGCTTTGCTCTGAACGATGATTTGCTAAAGGAAGCAGGCGGGGGACGCTATTTTAAAGAACTGCTCGCTAGAATCCGCGACATCCGCAGCAGCGAAAAGGTTTTCTGGCGGCAGGTTCTCGACATCTTCTCCACCAGCGTGGACTACGACCCGAAATCGGAGACCTCCATCCTGTTCTTCAAGACTGTCCAAAACAAGATGCATTGGGCCGCCCACGGCCATACCGCCGCGGAAATCATCAAAGAACGAGCGGACGCCAGCAAGGACTTCATGGGCTTAACTACTTTTAACGGCGACTATCCGCTGCTCGAAGATGCGGTCATCGCGAAGAACTATCTCAGCAAAGAGGAACTCGATGTCCTTAACCGCATCGTTTCTTTATACTTGGATTTCGCCGAACTTCAAGCCTTGGAACAGCATGCCATGACCATGGACGATTGGGTCAAGGAACTCGACTATTTCCTCAAGATGACGAGAAAAGACATCTTAAAAGGCCCAGGGCTCGTTTCCCATCAAGAGGCCTTGGACCACGCGAGGAAGGAATACGAAGCCTTTAAGGAACGGCTTTGGATTTCGCCTACGGATAACGAAAGGGCCGCCTTGCCCGCATTCGAAGAGCTTTTCCTTCTTGAGAAGAAAGGAAAGAAATCATGAGTAGAGCCTTCGGCGCGAGAATCAAGACCCTTCGCAGTAGCAGAGGCCTCACCCAGCAGGAACTCGCAACGGCTTTGGGGTATGCCGATAAATCGATGATCGCGCACATCGAAAACGGCGATAACGAGATGACGTTAGACAAAGTTGCGCTTTTGGCGCGGGCACTTGGCGTAGATGCCAACGATATCCTCGGAATAGAAACTCCAAGGACCGAGCGCGTCGAGCTTACCGTTTTGGTTTTGATCGAGAATGGGAACCAAATCCTTTTGCAAAACCGGGTCAAGAAGGACTGGAGGGGATACGCTTTGCCAGGGGGCCATGTCGAAGCCGGGGAGTCGTTTGTGGAGGCCGCCATTCGGGAAGCCAAAGAAGAGACGGGCTTGGGCATAAAGAATCCTCGCTTGGTCGGGGTTAAGCAGTTCCCCATCCCTAACGGCAGGTATGTGGTGTTTCTTTTCAAGGCGACAGAATTCGCCGGGGAATTGCGCTCCTCGGAAGAAGGTGCCGTGGAATGGGCGGAGTACGAGCGTTTAAGCGGACTTCAGACCGTCGATGATTTCGTGGATTTGCTCCACGTCATGAATTCGGATAGCCTATCGGAATTCCAATATACCGTCGACGGTGAAGACTGGAACGTAAGCCTACATTGACGACCGCTGGAATCCACTGGTTTCACTTAAAAGTTCAAACGGTTTCACCTTCCGAGGGGGCGGTTTCACTTTTTGGGCACTGGTTTCAAAATATGAAAAACTGGTTTCAACCGGTCCGGGCTTTGTATCAAAAACATCAAAGTCTGCCAGCTTTGTTAAATAGGATGGATGCAAGTGTGTCAGTCCTTTTTCTTAGTTATTGATTTCGTCTCTGATTGTTTTGACCGTTAAATCAATAATGTCATCAACCGGCATCTTTTTCTCTCTTCGCACCCACTCTTTATAAAAGAATAAAGTAGCGTTCACTAGATATCCGATTTTAAAACTTCGATTCATCGTAATTGTGGTTTCGCCAACGCTTCTGGTCATGACGTCAAGGCCTAGCCTTCTTGTTTTGAGAACGTTTACGCCTATAGTGTAATTGGGCTGAGGAGAAATCCTCTGGGGTCCGTCGAAGTGCGGGAGTATTCCCGCTTTTTATATAGCGAGATAGGCAACCCCTTGAGGGGAGGAGAAATAAACGTCGTAATATTACTGACGAAAACTGCAACTAATTGCAAAAATAGTCATTATCAATAGAGACGAGTACCTTGGCGAAATAATCAAGCGGAAGTGGAACGGGTTAGTGAAAGTGATCACCGGTCTTCGAAGATGTGGGAAGTCTTTATTTGTCTTTTCGCGCGGCAATAGAGATGGCTGCCAAATGTCCCGAAGGCATCGCGACAATTTGGCCAACAAGTTGTTGACGAATTTCGTTTTCCGGGAACAATTCACAGAATTGACGCATGTATTTTAAATTTGTTGCCGAGAAACCCTTCGCGTCTTTGAACTGTTCCTTAAGGTCTTTGGGGAGCGAATTGTAAAACCTTTCGTACCCGCAAAGGGGATATTGCACTTTTGTGGCGTCAAGGCCTGTACAATAATGCCAAACGGGAGGAATCACGTATGAAATATGAAGAAATGCTTGCTTTCGCCACTTACCTCAACCAAACCCAGGGAAACGATTCCGAAGCATGGAAAAACGCAATGAGAAGCGTCAACGAACTCATGGAAGTCATGGGTCCGTATCAGCTTGCTAGCGGCGATGGTACCTACCGCAGCATCACCCCGGAAGCCTATGCCCGCATCGAAGTTCTCTTCGACCGCGCGGTGGCCTCCGTCAACGAGTTTAATAAGCAAGAGCAAGACGGCAGCGCCGAAGACGAAATCCGTCATCAATTGATGAAGAACTTCAACAAGGAATTCCTCGCCAAATCGTTCATCGAATACAAAAACGTGAAGCCGAATCCAAACGTAAGCCTCCGTGATTCCATGGAACATTTCCGTTACCAGAACGTCGAGCTTTCTAGCGCCGAACTGCAGCGTCTTGGCGGCAACTTAAGCTCCCGCGTTCAGCTAAGCATCGACCTCGATGGCGTCAAGACCCGCGGAGTCTTCACCCAGCGCTCCGCCTATGATCCCAAGGGCCAATTCGATGCCCTCCGCGATGAGATGGCAACCAAATATGGCAAGTTCGTCTCCTTCTTCGCCGCGATGGACGATCCCCAATTCCGCCAAACGGGCCTTTTGGGCAACGACCCTCAGTTCTTTATCAATGGAGAAACGGGGGCGGTGAATGACGCGAACCCTCAGCAGAGGGAACAAGCGGTCTATAACTACCATGACTCAGTGGGTATCGATCAATATCCAAGATTGGAAGACGAGTTCAACAAATACGTAAGCGATCCGGATTTCTTCAATGCGTTGTTCGACTACTCCATCAAGGCGCAGAAGCTTGCGACCACCTTCACCGTCAACGAACAGGTTCTCGACTTGGTGCCTGGGGAAAACATCGACGGGCGCAATTCCGCGATGAGCAGCGTCGCCAACCTCCTTGGCGTGGGCGACCTCATCGCCAAATCCCAGCAGGTCGCCGTCAAGATGCCTAGTGGGGAGTTCCAAACCGGCACGTTCATGGAATTCGTCGAATCCAAGGACGCCACAAACCTCGATAGCATCGACGAAATGCGCATCGCCCCGTTAGACGCCTATGAAAGCAAAGACGTCAAAGTCCAGTTGGCCAATCTGCAAGTCCTCGACTATATCTGCGGAAACGCCGACCGTCACATGGGCAACATGTTGTACAAGTTCGATTCCCAAACCCATAAGCTCGTCAGCATCAAAGGCATCGATAACGACGCCTCCTTCCCCAAGCGCCTTTTGAACAATACCGCCTCACTTTCCCAGCTACCGAGCATTCGCCGCATGCGCGTTATCGACCAAGCCATGGCGGAGAAATTGCTCACCCTCGACGAAGGCGCGCTCACCGCGACGTTGCATGGCTATGGCTTAAGCGAAGAGGCGATCGCGGCGGCCTGCGACCGCTTGCATAACTTGCAGGAAACGATCCGCAACGCTCCGACCTACGATCCGGAAAAAGGCCTTGAACCCTATGTCGATAGTGGCAATGACCCAGACCTCACTATCGTCAAAACCGAAGATTGGGAGAAGCTTAGCCTTAGCGACCTCCATGCGCGCAACAACTATTTCGGCAAAGTCGTCGGCGTCCAAGAGATGCTCACCACCGAAAGCATGGTGGGGGAGAACATGCAGCGCGACATCGATGCATCCACGCGTTCGTTGAAGTCGATGCTCAATCCCGAAAACTCCGCAAAACTATTGGAAAACGCCCAAAACCACAAGCCCATGTTCGGTGCTTCCGACCGTTATAAAAACGTCCTTGCTGCCATGGCGGCCTATCAAAACGCGCCATCCCCGGAAGATCCGATGAATTCGGAAGGCCATATCAAGTGGCAACGGCTCGCCGAACTTAAGGAGGCGGTCGACACCTACAAGCAAGAAAAGGTCGCCTTAGGCCACCTTAATGCCGATGGCTCCCCCACGGAAGACATGAAAGGCAAGGCCCTTTCCCGCATCGAAGACGTGAACAAGATCGGCAAATTCGCGGATCTGCTCTTGGATCAGCGTAAGCAAGCCACCGACGCCGTGAACGCCCTCCATGAGGCCGAGCGCAAGCAAGCCGAACTCGACGCCTTCCGCGCGCTTCCTCCAAACGAACAACAAATCATCCTCGACCAAAGGCGCGCCCATGAGGCTATGCTCAACGAAGACCTCTCGGTCCGCATCCAAAACGACCTCGCCCAAGAAGAGCCCTTCGAGATTTCCGAAGACGAGATGGACCTCGACGCCAATCTTTCCATGGGCGCGATCGCCAACGAGTGATCCCTTTGCCCCTCCTCTTTGGCACGTGAAGCTTCCCTCAAGGGAGGCTTTTCAATAGAAAAGACGATGGGGATGAATTGCATAATATGTTGATTTGGTTCGTAAAAATGCAGGTACAATAAACTTATGGCCAAACGTCGACTTGGCGCGCAAGATGCCGCGAAGGGGATCCTCATCATCGGAGTCGTCTTTTTCCATGCCTTCATGATGACCTTCGCTAGCCCAGAGGAATCCGTCTCTTCCTTTAATATCCTCGTCGCGTTGTTCCCGTATTTACTCAGCGTTTTCTTCTTCTATTCGGGCTATAACTACACGTCCAAGGACCGCACCTATAAGCAGAATATCCTCCGCCGCGCGAAGCAATTATTGATTCCGATGGCAATCTCCTTCGTTGCATCGACGGTGCTGATTTCGGCGATGGAGCTCGCCTTTGACCATAGCGATGTCCCGGGAACCTTCTTGAATATCGGCAACACCATGGTCTACGCGTTGCTCTCGGATCCTTTGGCTTTGATGATTCGTTTCCCGCAGCAAGGAGGCCTCGTCTTCATGCTCTACGTGGCCTTATGTATGCTTTGGTTTCTCTTGGCTTTATTCGTTTGCTCGCTTTTCTTCTACGCCTTAGCAAACCACACGAATCGCTCGTTCCCCGTCTTCGCCTCGGTCATCGTGGCCTTATTGCTTATTTCTTTCTGCCTTGCCCAATTCGTCAGCCCTTATCTTCCTTATTCGTTGCAGGCGTATCCCGTGATCCTTGCGCTCATGCTGACGGGGGCATATTTACGGAAACACCGCTTCTTGGAACGCCCCATGGAGAGCAAGAAGGAAATCACTTTCCATATCGTCAATGCTTTGATCGCGGAAGGATTGGTGGTGGGGGTGTCGTTGTTTTGCTATTTCCAATATGGGGCGACCTTAGTGGGCGCCTTGGCCGGAGGGCAATTCGATCCCGTGATCCGCGGCTTCGACGCTTTCGCTTCCTTTGGCTATGGGGTATTGGGAACGTTCTTTCTCCATACGCTTTGCCGTTTCCTCGTCCGCATTCCCTATGCGGGGAAGGCGATGCAGTGGGTGGGCCTTCATTCCGCCATCATCTATTTGTTCCACCCTGTTTTGCTCGATTTCGTCTCCATCGTCTTCTTTCAAAAGAGAGTTCTTTGGGGCCAGGCTCAGGCGTTTGTTTACGTCGCCATCGTGATGGCCTTATTCGTGGGCATCTGCCTCTTAATTGACTTCATCACGAAGAAACGGAAACAGAAAAGAGGGGTAGAAGAACCTGCCCCCGCCCCAAACGAGGACGCTTAGGATGGATGCGGTCGAAAAGCAGCTTGGGCCGTATCTTTTCGAGGATATCTACCGAGTCGAACAACAACGGAAAAACCAGATCGCGGTTTGGTTCGCGGGTAAGGAATACACCTATGGTGACATCGAGCGAAGCGTCGATTATTACGCCTCCTACCTTTCGCGTCAGGGCGTGAAACAAGGAGACCATGTCGCCTTATTAAGCGTCAATAGTTTCAATTGGCTCATCGCCTTCTATGCGATCATTCGCGTTGGCGCGGTGGCGGTGCTTCTTAATTACATGGCCCGTCACGAAGCTTTGGTCAGCCATATCATCGATACCGACTGCCGCTATCTTTGCCTTGGCCCATACAATGCGCGAAGGAAGAAGGCAGGGGAATATGAGGCGCTTTTGAAGGAAACTTCGCTTCCGGAGGGAAACATCTTTTCCATCGACCCGAATGAGAGGGACCTGAAAGAAGCCGCTTTCGCCGTGAAGACGACCCCATTCAAGTCCCCGTTTCCTAGGGAAGAAGAGAGCAAGAGGACGTCCTATATCATCTTCACGACCGGCACCACCTCCAAGCCAAAACCGGCGATGCTTAGCCAGTACGCGATGATGAATACCATCTATTTGAACCTGTGCGCTTTAGACCCGGTTTTCCCGCAAAAGTTCATGTGTTTGCTTCCGATGTTCCATTGCTTTGGCCTTTTGGTTGTCAATGGCTATTTGGCTTATGGACGGACGGTTTACCTCAATACGTTGCTGGATAAGGTTCAGATCTACAAGGAATTCATGAAGAATCGATGTGGCGATTACGCCTCGGTCGGCATCGTTTTCTCTAATCTCGCCAAATCGCCTTTGTGGTGGCTCCACCGAGGACGTTTCGTCAAACATTGCATCGTCGGCGGAGGATTCACTTCGCGTCAGGAATTCCGCTTCCTCGAACGGAAATACGGCAAAGGGAAAATCCTCAACGGCTATGGCCAAACCGAATGTTCGCCTCTGGTGTCCTTGGTTTATCCCGATGCCCCGAAAGAAAAGAAAATGACGACGGTGGGGACCTTGATGAAAGGAATCGACGTCGCCTTCATGGACCCTGCGACCAAAGAGCTTTTGCCTGCAGGGAAACAAGGGGAGATCCTCATCAAAGGCTACGTCGTTTTCAATGGTTAATACAATCTGCCCAAAGAAGAGCAGCCCTTCGATGAAAACGGCTACCTTCATACGGGGGATCTAGGTTACCTTGACGAAGATGGCTACCTTGTCCTGACCGGACGCATTAAGGACATCATCATCCGTAAAGGGGAGAACATCTCCCCGATGGAGATTGAGGAAGAACTGCGGAAATTCCCCGAATTCACCGACGCCCGCGTCCTAGGCTTCCCCTCCATCGACGAAGGGGAATACATCATCGGCTGCGTCGAAATGCCCAAAAAGCCCTTGCATTTCAATGAGGATATCTACCTCAATCAGATGCGTAAAACGTTGCCAAGCATCAAAATCCCGACCCACATCATCTACGTCCGGCGTTTCCCACGCAACGCCAACGGGAAACTTGACGAAGCGGCCTTACGGGAAGTGAGCCTCACCAAAATCGCCAAGTTCCTCAATGACGAAGTACTCGCGAAGGAAACCCGTACCTTAATCGCGGATGCGAAGAAAAACAAGCGCCCCTAATCGCTTTATTCGCGTTCTTTGACCTCGGTGGGGAGGTTCCATTTTCGCATGGATGACATCACTAAGAAATGCGAGGCGAGGAGGAAGGCCAAGACGATGAGGGAAGAAAGGACATAAGTCATCCAGGTGCGCGGGAAGGGGTAGATTTGGCTGGGGATGGAAATGGTTTGGAGCAAGGTCTTGGTGATGCCAATACCCGCGGGGATGGCCAAGGACATGGCGAGGAGGTATTGGAAGAGGCTGGTGAAGAGATTGGCCTTGGAGATGGAGCTTCGTTGATAGCCGAGCGTGCGCATGGTCGCGAAGGTCCTTTTTTGCTCCTTGAGGTTGGTCTGCATCATGTTGAAGACGATCATGAAGCCCAGGACGATGGCCATGGCGTTAAGTAACCGGCTGGATATCTCAAAGGCGACCAAACGATCGTTGAATTCGCCTTTGATCACATTGGTGTATGCGATATAGGTGACGTGGCTCGCGTCTTTGTATTTGGAAAAGAACGCATCGAGATCCTTTACCTTCACAAGCAACGATCCCCGCGCATGTTCGGGCTCATAGGCGTCGAAGTTCGTATAGCTGACTTGGTACAAATATTCGTTGGAGATGCAGGTGACGGTGAGCTTGGTGTCGTTGGCGGTGATGACGTCCCCGACCTTCGCCTCAAGCAAATGGGCGTGGTAGGTGGATAATACGATGCCTTGCTCGGGGACGGGAATCACGTGGTGGTAATCGTCGACGAGACGGATCAACTCTTGATCGGCCTTGATGCCGTTGATTAATCCGTTGGCTTTCTTGCCGTTGCGGTCGTTGGTCATTTCGCTGGGCAGGTATTTGACGAGGGTCTTATCTATGATGTTGGTATCCGTGAAAGAAAAGATTTCCTCGATTTCCGTATCGGTGGGAAGGTTATCGAAATAGACCTGCGCATCGTAGTTTATGCGCGTGCTGAATAACTGATCCATCATCACGTTTTTGCTCTCGCCGATGGAAAGCGCGGTGAAAATGAGCATGCCACTGGCGAGCAAACACGTCGCGGAAAGGAGGTATCTGCGGAGATTTCGCAGCGTTTGCGAGACGGTGACCTTGATGGGGATGGGCGCTTTTTTGAACAAAGTACGCGTGAGGAAGGGCGTATTGCCGTTAGAGGGAGGCAAAGCCTTCATCGCCTCGACAGGTTTGATCCTCGCAATCCCAAGGGAGGCGAAGAAGGCGGTGAGCAATGTGACCGTAACCATGATGGCAAGCGAACCGAAGATGGCGCTAGGATGGAGGACGAAAGGCTGAGGGAAGAGCTTTAGACCCGTCCCATAGGCGTCATTTGCTAGATAGGTGAAGAAGGACCCAATCCCCAAACCGAGAACCCAAGATAAAATGCCCACGACGAACCCCAAGGACAAAAAGACGAGGGCGATGCTTCGCGTCGATTCGCCTAGGGCGCGCATGACGCCGATGTCTTTACGGCATTGACGCACGATCTGGAACAAGAATAGTGCCGTGACGATGAGTACCACGACGAAGAACACCCCTGGGGCGGAAAGCGTGATGAAGTTAATGCTTTTCAGCGCGTCGCGGTAGAAGGTGATGGCCTCCGAATCGTCGTAGGTCGTCGCATAGGCCACGTTGTTCCGTAATTGTTTGATGTCGTCTTCGGTGATGGTGATGCCCGTTTCCTGCTTAATGTATTCCTTAAGCTTCTCTAACGTCTCCTCCAAGGTCATCTTCTTGCCCTCTTCGAAGACATAGAGGATCTGGTTGAAGGTCGCTTTCGTTTCGTGGAGGTTGATCGAGGACTTGGGAACGTAAAGGTAGGCGAAGTCCCGCGAGGAGGAGATGGAATAGGGGTCGGCTTTGACGACCGAGGTCTCGGGGGAAACGATCAAGGCATCGATGGTGTAGTCCACCATGGACCCATCGGGCATTTTGGCCGCGACGACGTCCCCAACGTGGAAGTTATTGGCTTTGGCGAAATAGAAGTCCATCCTCGCGCCACCTTGGTCGAGAGATCCTTCGACCAAGTGAAAGGAAAGGATGCTCTTATCGCTATAGCCAATCAAGCGGCAGGAATAAGAAGAGGTATCGACGGTGAAGGTGGTGGTGTGGGTGCAACGGTATTCCGCCTTGGCGATACCCATGTAGGGGTTATAGCTTTTCGGCAGATTGGAAATGTAGCTTTCCTCGATTTTGTCGATGGTCTCCACATACAAATCGGGATAGCCGCATTCGCTGATGAGGCTGGTGACGTTTTCGTGTAGAGAATGGTAGGCGTTACGAAGACCAATGAGGATGCCACATCCAAACGCGCCGACCAACACGACGCTTAAAAGCATCAGCGAAAAGCGTTTGAGATAGGGGAATAGCAACGTCTTCGCCAGCTTCATGGGATCACCAAACGATGTCTTTGGCCTCGAGGGGGTGTTCGTTGACGTGTTCTTTCTCGATCTTGCCATTACGCAAGGTGAGGACGCGGTCCGCCATGTCGGCGATGGGGGTGGTGTGGGTGACCAAAACGAGGGTTTGCCCTTGCTTGCGGACAAGGTCTTGGAGCAATTGAAGGATCTTGCGTCCGGTCTGATCATCGAGGGCGCCGGTAGGCTCGTCGCATAGGATGATCTCCGCTTTCTTGACGAGGGCGCGGGCGATGGAGACGCGCTGCTGCTCGCCGCCGCTCATCTGCGACGGGTATTGTTTCATCTTACTCCCGCTTAATCCCACGTCCTCCAAGGCTTTCTCCGCCTCGTGATGGTCGTCTTTTTTCGTGAGGGACATGCGCACGTTTTCTAACGCGGTGAGGTCGGGGAGCAGGTTATAGAATTGGAAGATGAATCCGATTTTTTCCTTACGGTATTTGGTGAGTTGCTTGTCTTTGTAAGAGGTGATGTCTTCGCCCCGGAGCAACACATGGCCTTCGGTGGGGGAGTCCATGCCTCCGATGATGTTGAGCAAGGTGGATTTGCCACATCCGGAATTGCCAAGCAAGACGAGCATTTCTCCCTTATATACGTTAAAGGAGACGTCATCGAGGGCCTTCACTTGGGAATCCCCTTTGCCGTAATACTTTTTCAGGCCGCTGATTTGTAAGAGCGCTTCCGGCATATGCCACCTCCGAGATAGTCGATTGCGAACAATCGGTACTTGATGTTTATTATAATCAATCCCTGGTAAAGGTTTTTCCCCAATTCGACGCGTGTGGGCGGACGTTAGGGCTTTGGCTCCTCATCGCTTTCTTCAAAAGGAACGGCCAAACTTTCTTTTTGTTCATGGCGCGTATTATGCACGCAACGATGGGCGGGCGTGAGAAAAACCGACCTCGGGTCGAAGTCGGTTCGTTATTGGGGGTTATTTATCGAGCGAGTGACGGGCACCGACTTGGTATTCGTCGCTATGCTCGAACATCTCCAAGACGGTGATGGGGTCGTCGCCAGTGAGCTTTTTGAAGTCATCGGTGTGGATGGCCATCTTCCCTTCGCGGATCGCCTGGGCGAAGGTGACCATGCCATCGCTGGAGAAGGGGGCTTCGCTGTCTTTTTTGAAGACGCCGTCGGTGGTTCTTGGAACGCCCATCGCGTCGAAGACTTGGTAGTTCTCCTCGTCGGTGAGCTCTTTGTAGGAAACGTGGTTGCCCGTGGCTTGGTTGCCGTATTCGATGAATTTCGAGATGGTCATGAGTTCCTTGCCGTTGATGTTGAGCGTCGCGTGGTCGTATTGCTTCTCGAAGGCGCGGTGGAGGGCATAGGCCATCGCCTTGGCGCAGTCTTTACGTGAGATATAGGCCATTAAGCCATCGCCCTGCGAGTTTTTAAGGACGCCATCGAGGTGGACGTAGGTGAAGTAGTTGGTGATCATCGCCTCCGCGTATTGGGAGTTGCGAAGGAAGATGTAGTCTAATCCCGCGTCGATGATGTAGCGCTCGGTGTAGATGTGGTCTTTCTTTTCGACGCTGGGGTTGGTTTCGTCCCCGGCGTTTACGAGGGAGGTGTAGACGATTTTCTTCACGCCTGCCTTCTTGGCCGCGTCGACGACGTTGCGTTGGGCGGCTTGACGCTTGGCCCCGACGAAGGGCATTGAGATGAGGCCGAGGACATCGGCTCCGGCGAAGGCTTCTTCAAGTCCCTCATATTCATTGAAGTTGGCCACGCGGGTCTCTACTCCCATCGCGGCGAAGCGCTCCAACGATTTGGGGGAATAGCCCACGAAGATCAATTCTTCTTTTTTCCTTAATTTAAGTAAGATTTCGGCGGCGATCGAACCTAAGTTACCATCCACGCCCGTCAACAGTATTTTTCCCATGATTGGTTCTCCTTTTGGCTCATTGTATGAGAAGAACGGGTTCGGTTCAAAAGATTTGCAACGCTCACGGCTTCTCGGGTCATGGTGCTTTCCTGTATAATCTGCTTAAAGGAAACACCTATGGGAAAAACACATTTCAACGAAGAAATGGCTGGTTTCACGCCCGTTTTGGCAATGGAAGAGGCTTCGCGCTGCCTCCTTTGCCTTGACGCCCCCTGCAGCAAATGTTGCCCCGCCGGGACCGATCCAGCCAAATTCATCCGCTCCATCCGCTTCAAAAACGACAAAGGTGCGGCGAAGACGATTCGCCTCAACAATCCTCTTGGCGGCATCTGCGCCCGGGTTTGTCCGACGGAACGCTATTGCCAACAAGGCTGCTCGCGCAGCGGCATCGATAAGCCCATCGACATCGCAAGGCTCCAAGCCTACGCGACGGAAGTGGAAGACGCGCTAGGACTACGCTTCCTCTCCAAAGGAGAGCCTAATGGCAAAAGCGTCGCGATCATCGGCTCGGGTCCGGGTGGGCTAACCGCCGCCGCCATGCTCGTCCAAAAAGGCTATTCGGTCGTCATCTACGAGAAGCAAGCCCGTCCGGGTGGATACCTTCGTCATGGCATTCCCGAATATCGTTTGCCCACCCCGGTCCTGAACCGCGAAATCGCCCGCATTGAGGAACTCGGCGTCAAAATCCGCTGCAAAGAAGAGGTCACCGATTTAGAAAAGCTTAGAAAGAAATACGACGCGGTGCTTCTTGGCATGGGTTATGCCGGAGCCAAGATGCTACCGATGTTCGAAGGCCATTCCCGCGTCATCACCGCGGTCGATTTCCTTAAGAAAACGAAGACCCGCATCGGCAAATTGATCAACCACGTCCTCTGCATCGGCGGAGGCGATGTGGCGATGGATGTCTGTGCCACGTGCAAGAAACTTGGCGTCGCGCAGGTCACGGATGTCGTTTATGAAACGTTCGACGAATTCAAAGCCTCCAAAGCCGAACGCGAACTCGTTCAAAGCTTAGGCGTATCGATTTACGATGGCTTCGTCCCCGTGTCGGTAGGCCGTGGCGGCGTCGTTACCTTCAAACATCGTAAATACGAATCCACCGTCAAGGTCAAAGCCGATCTCATCATCCTCGCCATCGGCCAAGCCTATGTTCCGGGCCAGCTTGGCATCAAGATGAAAAACGGTAAGCTTGGCGCCTTGCCCGAAGGAGTCTTCGCCGTCGGTGATTTGATCACGGAAGAAAAGACCGTCGTCCATGCCGTCGCTAGCGGCAAGCGCGCCGCCGAAGAGGTCGACGCTTATCTTGGAGGGAAATAAATGAAAGACCTATCCATCACGTTCATGGGGGTACGCTTCCCCAATCCGTTCTGCCTTTCCTCTTCCCCCGTTGGCAATTGCTACGACATGTGCGCCAAAGCGTATGAGTCGGGGTGGGGTGGCGTCGTCTTCAAAACCATCGGCCCCAAACATTACCTCATCGACGAGGTGTCCCCACGCTTTGACGCGTTAACCAAAGAAGGTGAACCCTTCGTTGGCTTTAAGAACATGGAACAGATCGCCGAGCACTCATTAGAGGAAAATCTCGCGGATTTGCGCCGTTTAAAGAAGAATTATCCGAATCAGGTCCTCATCGCTTCCATCATGGGCAGCAATGAGGAAGATTGGGAAACGCTTGCCCGTCTTGTCACCGAAGCGGGGGCGGACATGCTCGAACTCAACTTCTCTTGCCCCCAGATGACCTCGCATGCGATGGGAAGCGACGTGGGTTCCAATCCCGAGCTTTGCCGGAAATACTGCGCCGCGGTGCGCCGGGGAACGTCCTTGCCCTTCATGGCGAAGATGACGCCCAACATCCAGGATATGTGCATCCCCGCGATCGCCTCCATCGAGGGCGGGGCCAACGGTATCTCCGCGATCAACACGGTGAAATCCATCATCGGCCTCGACCTTGACCGCAAAGTCGGTCTTCCCATCATCGATGGCAAGTCCTCAATCTCGGGGTATTCTGGCAAAGCGGTGAAGCCCATTGCGTTGCGCTTCATCCAGCAAATGCGCGATAACCCCGCGTTGCGCGACGTCGAAATCGCTGGTATCGGTGGCATCGAGACATGGCAAGACGCCGCGGAATTCATCCTCCTTGGCGCGAAGACCTTGCAGGTGACGACCGCGATCATGCAATATGGCTACCGCATCGTCGAGGACCTTTGCGAAGGCCTTAGCTTCTACATGGAAGAACAAGGCGTCGATTCCTTGGAAGAACTCGTGGGCTTAGCAAACAAGAACATGATCCCCGCGGAAAACCTCAACCGCGACTACAAGGTCTATCCAAAGATCGACTTAGATGCCTGCGTTGGGTGCGGACGGTGTGTCATCTCCTGCTATGACGGCGCCCACCAAGCGATGGAATGGGACGAGGAAAAGCGCCGTCCTAACTGCAATCACGACCGCTGCGTCGGATGCTTGCTCTGTGGCCTTGTTTGCCCGGTCAAAGCCATCAGCCTCGGGGAGCGCGAGTTGAAGGAAGGCCGCAAAACACGCGACTTGGACAAACTCGTACTCCAAGATAAGCTCTAATCCATCACCTTCCACCAAAGCTCGATGAACCATCGGGCTTTTTTGTGCGCGAATAGATGCAAGAAAGGCTTTTTTTGAGGATTATAAAAGCGCTTTTTTGTTGCAAAGTGAGGGCAGGCGTATATCTTGTTGCGCTAGGAGGTAAAAAAGACAATGAAGAAATCGAGTAAAAACAAACTGTTCCCGTTGATCGCCGTAGGCTGTGGCACCATCCTCTTTTTGGTGGCCTTCATCCTCTTCGTCGCCCCGTTCTTAACGCAGACGGCGTTTGGTGGTACGGTCACGATGTCCGGCTATGACTTGACCTTTGGCGATACTGCCTTCGCGGGCGTTACCACCGCTTGGGTTTTCTTGCTGATCGTCATGATCTTCGCCCTTTGTCAGACGCTCCTTTCCGTTTTGGGATTGCTTGGCAAACCCATCGAAGTGCTCGACAAGAAGATGATTCGTCTTTGCATCGGCGGCTGCTTCGTCGTCCTTGGCATCGTCGTGGGCATCTTGCTCTTCTGCACCAAAGGCTTCGTCGCGGACACCATTCTGTCTGGCATGGACCTTGGCGCTGGTGCGATCGTCGCCGCGATCCTTTCGATCCTTGGCGGACTCGTCCTTGGCTGTGGCGTCATTCTTCCGGATTACCTGAAGTAATTCTTGCCTAGAAAGACCTGAGGGGTTCCTCAGGTTTTCTTTTACCCTTAAAAAAATGAACAACAATTCATATAAATGTTGATTCATATATTAATAAGGATTATAGTTTGCCTAGGAGGTAGTTCCATGCTCGAAGAATTGACCTTGGCGAAGATGGCGGACATGCTCTCCATCGCATCCGATGAGACGCGGCTAAAAATCCTTGTATGTCTCTTGGGGGAGGAATTCCCCAAAAAGAAGGAGCAGTGCGAACTTCCCGTTTCCGAAATCGTTGAGATCACGGGCGCCTCGCAATCCCTTGTCTCCCATCAACTCAAAATCCTCAAAGACGCCGACTTAGTGCAGGCCCGGCGCGATGGACGGCAGATCTTCTATTCTTTATCCGACCACCACGTCGTCGATTTGGTGGAAGTGGTCCTCGAACACGTAACGGAGATGTGATTCCATGCGCCGCCACGTATACGCCATCCACGGCTTTGATTGCGCCTCCTGCGCCGATAACGCCGAAGCTCACTTGGGAAAACATCCCAAGGTATCCTCGGCGCGCATCGATTTCATTTCCTCGCGTCTATATATGGAATATAAGGACGAAGAGCTGACCCATGAGGAGATTCTTTGCTGCATCAAAGAAGTGGAATCCGATCCGATTAGCCTAGGAGAAATCGATGAGGAGAAGAAGGAATCCATCGATAAGAAACGACTGATTCTATGGATGCGCATCGCCTATTGCGTGGTGATCTTCTTGCTATGTGGATTCTTGTTCAAAGACCTTTATTGGTTGCGGTGGGGGCTTTATCTAAGCGCATTAATCGTCATCGAATACGATATCGTCGCGAAAGTCTTCCTCAACATCATCCATAAGAGGAACCCACTCGATGAATATCTCTTGATGAGCCTTGCCTCGACGGGCGCTTTCGTCTTGGCCAGCGTGAAGTTTGCCTCCACCGGTCAATCGCGCGCCTTCGGCAACGAAGTCTTCCAAATGGAAGAGCACTTCGAGGCGGTGCTTGTTTGCTTGCTCTACCAAGTGGGCGAAGTATTCCAGGATATCGCGGTCAAACGCAGCGCCCAAGCGATTCGCAAAGCCGTGGATAGCCGGGTGGAAGAAGCGCTTCTTGTCACCGCTTCCGGAACGCAGCGCATCGAAGCGAAGCAACTCCGTCAAGGGGACCATGTGGTCGTCACCTCGGGGATGGCGATTCCCGTCGATGGCGTGATTGAAGAAGGCTATGGTTCTTTGGATACCTCTTCTTTAACCGGGGAAAGCCTTCCTGTTTCCGTATCTTCCGGGGATGAAGTCTATTCAGGCACCATGCTTCAGGAAGGACAGATTCGGGTATGCGCGAGCAAGGATTACGCTTCCAGCGCTTCCAGCAAGATTTTGGAGCTTGTGACTGATTCGCTAGAGAAAAAAGGAAACGCGGAGAAATTCATCACGACCTTCGCGCGGTTTTATACGCCGATCGTGTTCGCTCTTGCCGCTTTATACATCGTCTTTGCGGGAGTATTTGGGCCTTCGTGGAATGCGGCGGTGTTCACCGGGCTTGAAATCATGGTCATTTCCTGTCCCTGCGCGATCGTCATTTCCGTGCCTTTAGCATACTTTGCCGCGGTGGGTCTAGCGAGTAAAAACGGGCTGGTCTTCAAAGGGGCCTCGGTCGTGGATTCGCTAGCGAAAGTGCGTCGGGTTTATCTTGATAAAACCGGCACATTGACCAAGGGACGCTTCGCGGTAAAAGAGCTTGTTGTGTCAAAGGGAACAAAAGAGGAAGAGCTAGAGTCCGTACTTGCTTCCTTAGAACGCCTCTCCAGCCATCCCCTTGCCAAAAGCATCGCGAGGGAATATGCCTCGTTTGAGTCCCCGGTTAAGGATTTCGCTTCCTTGCCTGGCAAAGGGGTAAGTGGAGTGATGGGAAACGAAACCGTTTTCTGTGGGTCTTCTTCCTTAATGAAGGAACAAGGCATCGATTGTCCCGTAGTCCCAGGTGCGGTCATCCATGCATCCAAAGGTTCCCGGTATCTCGGCTATGTGCGTTTGCAGGACGAAGCGAAAGAAGAAAGCGCCTCCTTTGTATGCGAAGCGAAAAAGCGGGGCTTGTCCCTTCGCTTGTTAAGTGGCGATAAGCAAGAAAACGTCGCCGAATTTGCCAAAAGTCTTGGCATCGAGTGTTATCAAGGCGGCCTTCTACCCGAAGATAAACGCCACGTTTTGGAAGAGGAAAAAGAGGAGAAGGGCAAGTGCGCGTTTTTAGGCGATGGCATCAACGATGCGCCCTGCCTTGCTTATGCCGATGTCGGCGTGGCGATGGGCAAGATGGGGGCCGACCTTGCCGTGAAGGAAGCCGACGTCGTCTTGCTTTCCGATGATCCGCGCGGACTTTTGAAGGGAATGAACGTCGCTAGAAGCGCGCGCCGGGTGATCGCGTTCAACATCGCCTTTGCCTTGGCCTCGAAGCTTGCCGTGTTGATTTTGGCTTTGATTTTCAAGGAAGCGATGCCGATGGAAGTGGCCGTGCTTGCGGATACGGGCGTCTGCTTACTTTTGGTCCTTAATTCCTTGCTCCTACTAAGTAGGAAGCCCTAAAATATAGGGCGATGAATTGGAAAAGTGGGGCGATCGTTATCTGCGACCGGGACTATTTCCCGCTTCTTTTTTCTTACCGCCAAACTCATCCTCACGACGCATTTAAAATCTGGGATCCCGAATCCTTCTTGGATAAGGCGATGTTCCGTTTTGAAAGGAACCCTTATCCCGCCTTGCTTCGTCTTGGCTATGGCTTAGGGCAAGCAAAGAAAGTGCTCCGTCTTCTCCGACGCTGCGACCATGAGCAAAACGAGAAGCTAAACCAAGCCTTTGACGCACTTCCTAAAGAATGCGTCGCCGTTGACCCAACCGGGGAATATGAGCTCAAGAAGAGCCACCTCTATTTCCTCGAGATGGAGGAAGACATCGAGCTCCATCGCATCGCGAAAGACAAAGGATATCCCTTCGATGATATTTCCTTATCGGACCTTGGAATCGAAAAGGTGAATGAGCCTGGAAGCTTCCAAAGACCCATTCTGTTCCGTAACAAGTTCGAGCAATTCCATTATGTGTTTTCCTGCATCCGCGAACAGATGACGCGCAAGGATAACCCGCTTAGCCAAGAAGACATCCGCATTCAAACAAAAGATACTGGCGATGCGTTCTATCTCCGCCTTTTCGGGGACCTTTATGGGATTAAGGTGCATTTGCATTCCCTAACTCCATTAAGGTCAAAAAGTGGCGTTTCTGCGTTAATTTCCTCCCTTTTTGCGCGCAAAACGATGGTTTTGACCAAGGAAGAGAAACAAACCGAAGAAGGGAAAACCATCCAATCGATCATCGAGGAATACGAGTTAACGAAGCTTCCGTTCCAGGATGCCTATGCGTGCTTGCTCGAGGCGAGCCAATGCAAGAAAGAGCGGATCGAAGACGACGGAAGGGGTATCCCCTGTGGCAATGAATCCGTCTTCATCCCAAAGAAAGAGGTCTACCTCACCTGTTTCCAGCATGGTGTCTTCTACAAGGTCTATGCCGACGATGACGTCTTGCCGGATGCGACGCTTGTGCGCCTCGGCGTGAACCCAAGTTATGTGAAGACGCAGTTAGAGCATCGGAAAAAGAAGAACTACCTCCTCTACACGCACCTTGCTTTGGTCTCGCGCGTCAAAGAGCATCTCGATGAGAAGATCTACGATTCTCAGTTAATGGGCGAACTCGATCTAAAATGGGCGGAACAGGGCGATATGAAAGACCACGTTTATACGTATGCGAGCAAAAGAATCATGGACGCTTCGTTCTACGACGCCCATTTCGTTACGTCCCCACGGAAAGACTATCGGACCTACGATTCCCGCTTCCAAGGAATCCAAGGCTATCGATATGAGCCGAAGAAGAACCATTATTCGATCACCCATATCGATAAATACATGTCCTGTCCTTATGCCTTCTATCTTGGCACCGTGTTGCCGATTCCCGTGGGGGAAGCGCGTTACGCCCATTGCGGGACGATGGCTCATAAGGTGCTCGAAGACGTCTATTTAGGTAGTTACGACCTCGACGAGGCGGTGCGCCTTGGACGGGAGGAATACAAGAAGCATCTCGAAGGCGACGGCATTGCCTTCAGCGCCTATGACGCCGTATTGATGGACGTGACCGAAGCGGCGATCCGCAGGAACGCTCCGTTAATGCGTAAGCAGCGCGATCACGCCCATGTCGTCGACGCGAAAAGCGAATATGGCGTCACCTGGTCCTATGGTCCTTATACGTTTCATGGCTTTGTGGACAACATCATCCTCTTTGGGGACGGCCATCACCGTTATTACGTCGTCAACGATTACAAAACCGGAGCGGAGAAGTTCCGCCCTTATGAAGCCTTCTTAGGCAGGAACCTGCAGCTTCCTTCTTACGCTTACGCGCTTAAAAACGGGAAATTCGCCCAAAGCGAACCCGCGAAGTTCGCCGGCATGGGAATCAAGACGATCATGTTTGGAGGGCTCACTTCCTTCACTAAGGACAGATTCCTGCAGGCTAAGGTCGCGCGCAAAGCATTGGCGACGAATGGCATCTACCTCCAAGACGAGGACTTCTGGCGCCTTGGTGATAATACGGCGTTCCACGAAAAGAAAGACGCGAAGACAAAGCAAACCGTCATGGTGTGCGATAGCAGTGGCGAATATCTTTCCTCCGCTGGCAAATACACCTTCGATGCTTCTTCTTCGGGGGAAGGGCATGTGAGCCTCATTCCTGATGCGCGCCCCTACTCGGTGAAAGAATTATTGGAAGACGCGGAAAAGGCGACCATACGCGTGATTGAGGACATCCATGCGGGCAAATTCCCCATCGCCCCGACGTCGGAGGACTTAAGACAACATCCTAATAGCGACAACATCGCCTGCCGTTATTGCACATTCAAGAACATTTGCTATCGCGTCTTAGCCCGCGATCAGAAAGATCTAGCGAAAGAAGTGGCGGACCATTTCGCCGCACCGGAGGAGTGACATGCCTTTCAACGACGAACAAAAAGCAGCCATCGCCTCCTCCGCGAAGCAAGACCTCCTAATTTCGGCCGGCGCAGGTTCGGGCAAGACGGCCACTTTGGCCGAGCGGGTCTACCGCCTTGTCAGCGATCCAAACATCGGCATCAAACCGAGTGAACTATTGGTCTTGACCTTCACGAATAACTCTTCCTTCGACATGAAGAAGAAGATTTTGAAGCGCTTTGGGGAAGACGATCCCCATTATGCCGAGATGCTTTCCTCACACATTCAATCCTTCGACTCCTTCAACGCCTACCTCGTTCGCCTTTATAGCGCGGAGCTTGGCATCTCTCCTTCGTTTGTTTTGCTTCCCGATTCCATCGCAAAGGAACGTCAGGCGACGTTCCTTGAAGAGGAATTACGCAAAGCGTATGAAGACCCAACCACCCGCGAAAAGCTGGTTTCCTTCATGGTGAAAAACGGCTTTAAGAACGACCAAAAACTCGTCGCGGGGATCCAAGAGATCCTAAGCCACTTAGGCCAGATGACGCCTAAAGACGCCGAGACGTTCATCAAGGAATACGACCAGCGTTTCCTTTCTCATGCCTTCGTCGAACAAACTTACCATGCCTTCGTCGAAGCGAAGAAAGAGGCGCTTGGCTTGCTTTTGCGCGAGGCACTGATCCGCGATAGCCTTCGCGATGACCTCGTCGTGGCCAAAGGAGAAGACCCTGATGTGTCTAACATCGCTTCGCGCCTAGGCTCCTCGCCCTATTTCGACGCGGACCTTTCTTTGGTCCGACCTTCCATCGATCCAAGCCAAGACGATGATCCCGACCTCCTCATTCATTTCTACGAAGGACTCCTGAGTCTTCTTTCCTATGACGATGAGGAATTCGTCGAGGAAGCAAGGAAGTTCTTAGAGGACCATAAGGACGACTTCTATATCCGCGAATATCCGGGCGCGAGGAAAAAAGAGGGAGAGGCGCGTCTTCACGCCCCGACCTTCCGCGTCTTGAAGAGTTCCTCCGAGATCCTAAGCGAATGCCGCGATGTCGGCAATCTTGCCACGGAAAAAGAGAAATTAGCCTATTTTTGCGATGAAACGCAGGCGATTTTCGATGTGGCGAAAGCGGTGCAAAAGCGCCTTGAAGAATATCGTAATGAGCATAATGCCTATGGCTTTAGCGACATCACCGCGCTTGCCTTGTCTTTGTTTTTAGAGCCCAAATACGAACCCATCGCGGAAGAGATCCGTTCCCGCTTCCGTTACATCATGGTGGACGAATACCAAGATACGAATGACTTCCAAGAGATTCTTTTAGACGGCCTCACCAAACCGCGGAAGGATACGGGGGAACGCGCCTATTTGTTCTGCGTAGGGGACGCGAAACAATCCATCTACGCCTTCCGCAATTCCAACGTCGCCTTGTTCGTCGCGCGAAGGAAGAAACTCTCTGCCATCCCAGGCGGCGTCATCGCGATGAACAAGAACTACCGTTCCGCCAAGGCGTTATTGCACGACATCAACTATATCTTCTCTTCTTATATGAGACTGAATCGGGGAGGAATCGATTATCTCGATAAGCAAGAACGGCTTACCTATGACGATGAAGCCAACATCTATCCGGTGCCGCTACATTGCTTTGGGATTCACCGCATCGTGCCACCTTCTGACTATTTGTTCCATCCAAACAAAAACGTCGCGCAGGTTCCTTTCGATGACGTGGATTATGAATCCAAGGCCATCTTGTCCGACATCGTGGCGAAGGTTTCCTCCGGAATGCTTGTCTATGACCGCGACCGCGAGGCAGATGACAAAGTCCGGCCCTGCGAATATGGCGACTTCTGCATTTTGGTTCGGAAAAAACGTTCGGTACGTGTATATCAAAAACTCTTCAATGCCTGTGGCATCCCTTTAAATAACCACGTCTCGGTTCACTTAAGGGAAGTGGGAGCGATCATCCTCATCCAATCCTTGTTCGATCTCATCGGCTATGTCATCGGGGACCATGAGATCGATTTGCCCCATGCCTTCGCCTCGGTGGCCCGAAGCTATGTCTATCGTTATGACGACACCAAACTGCACGAGATCCTTTCTTGCGGCGATGAGCCGGGGGACCAAAAGGTCCTCGACGCGATCATGGCCGATCCCATCTTGGAAGAAGTGCGTTTGTTCGTGGATGAATATAAAGGTGGTAGCTTCCGTGAGATGTTCCTGACTTTATTGGAGAAATTCCACGTGGTGGAACGCCTCTATGCGTTAGGGGAAGTGGAGGATAACCTCTCCAAGATCGAATCCTTATTCGCCTTATCGGGTGCCCTTGAAGACTTAGGGGGTGACATCCATGAATTCGTCCGCCTCTTCCATAGCATCGACCAAAAGCGTTTGGAAATCGACAGCGAATCCATCGTCGATACGCAGGGAGCGGTGGATTTGATGACCATCCATGCCTCAAAAGGATTGGAACGCAAGATCGTCTATATGCCTTCGAGCGAGAACGGGCTTTCTCGTGGCGACGCGCGAAAGAAACCACCCTTTGAATTCGATGTAAAACGTGGGCTCGTCTTCCCTTATTTCGATACCGATGGGCTCTGCCGCGACGAGGACTATAGTTCCTCGACCCAAACGCTTTCCCAAAGGGAACGTTCCTTAAGCGAAATCGATGAGGAAGAACAAGAGCACGTCCGCCTTCTTTACGTCGCATTGACCCGCGCGGAAAATTCCGTGATCATCGTGGGAAGGAACAAGAAAGAGCGTAGCGCCTACATCATGATGGAGGATTTGCCTTGCTATCCTTTCATCGCAAAGGAAATCCGGGACAAAGCCGATCCTGCTACCGTAAGCGAATACGAAAAGGCAATCGAAATGACGGTGGTCCCCTTACCCTTAACCTTAATCGATAACGAACTCGCCACGCGGTTATACAAAGAACTCGTTCGCGAGCCGTTAAAGCGGCAGTTGCGGGGGAAGACGTTGAACGTTCTTAGCAGCGCCTATGAGCATTACCGCGATGAGTTGCTTGGCCAAAAAGACAATAAGGACCTCGTCGCCTCCGTTTATGGACGCGTCTTCTATCCCGCCTCCAAGGTGACAACCTTTGCGGAACTCCTTAATGTCGTAAACGGGGAGCCCCTCGCGTTCGAAGAGGAAGAGGAAGATGAGAGAGAGGAAATCACCCCCTCGACGAGCTTAGGAACGATCAGCGAAGAGCGTCTTTCCAAAATGCTTGCCCGTTTCCTTGAGGGAATAGAAGAAGAAAAGGCGGACCTTACTTTCCCCACCTCCTCCTTAAGCCAGGAAGACGCGAAGAAACAAGATGAAGTCCGCGCGCTTCATGTCGATGGCTTGCTTTATCCTCTTGCCTCCCTTTTCGATGGCGTAACCTCCATCGCCTTTAATTGCTATGAAACCGATGGCTTCCACGATGACGTCGCTTGCTTTGACGCGGGTACTTTTGTGATGCCCACTCCACCGAAAGTCGATGAATCATCGCTTCCTTCTCGAACCGTGGATTCTTCCACCCTTTCTTTCCCTTCCCGCACCAAAACCCGCGCATCAAAGAGCGTGGAAGAAGAAGACGCCCCGCCGAAGGAACTGCTTGAAAAAGGCAATCGGCTGCACCGTTACCTCGAACTCGTGGACTTCCAAACCAAAGACACGTCGTTTATTCCAAATCCCCTCGAACGCAAGACCATCGACCATGCGCTAACTTGCCCTTTGTTCGACCGCGCCGCCAAATCAAGCGAAGTATTCTGGGAATATGGCTATTACGATGAGGTGAATGGCACCAACGGCTTCATCGACCTACTTTTCATCGAAGGAGATGGACGTTATGTCATCGTCGACTATAAATCGTCCCACATCGATGACCCCGATTACGAAAGCCAGCTACGCCGCTATAAAGAAAACGTCTGCCGCCTCTTTGGCGTCGCCCCGGATCTTGTGGAGACTTATTTGCTCTCCATCGGCAAAGGAAGCTATAGGAAAGTGGAGTTAGATTAAGCTGAATATGAGGTAAAGCACCGCCATATGCAGCAAGAAATAGCCATAGGAGAAGACGCGCCACCATGGTGCGTCATAGCCGCGCTTCCCAGAATAAAAGAGCAAGAGGATACCCGCGCATAAAGCGTAGACTTCCCAGTTCATCCAAAGATGGTCGAAGGTCGCTGCGGTGGGTAGGCCTAACGTCAAGAGATAGACCAGTCCAAAGCTCACGCATAAAGAGAGCGTGTTGACGAGGTTGCGGAGAAAGCGGCTCTCGTTTTCTTTATGGTCGAGCAAGACGTTTCCATAGAAAAATAACAACGCAAGAAATAGCCCAAATAACCCATATCCGCTGCGGAGGTAATAAGGGAAATACGGTGTCGAAAAAGCGTAAATTCCCACGAAAAACGACGCAAAAAAGAAACTAATTGGGAGAATTGCGAACGTTTTTTTAATGCCAGGCAGCTGCAGGCAATAAAGCGTTAGGCCTAGGAAAAGGATATCCGCGAAGGGGTGGGGGTCTAGGGTTGAGGCGCTGACCCCAGCTAAGGAAGACAAGTAGGGAATATAGACCAGGAGTGTCTCCGGGATGGTGATGATGGCGTACATCAAAAGCAGTCGCAGCACATAACGTCCCTTGTGGTGGGAAAGCCGCATGCCCTCTGCTAGAAGAAAGACGAATAAAGGGAAGGCGAGGCGGCCAATGCCCCGCAAGATGGATATGGCGATGGGACCGCCATAGCCATACATATTCAAAAAGACGCCGAGGTGGTCGAGCGTCATGAACAAAAAGGCGAGGACCTTAAGGACGAATCCGTTGATGACGCAGGGTTTTTCCGCCGCTTTGAGGTTCATTCGCTATATGTTTCGTAAACGCTTGGGAATTCTTCAAGGGGATGCTTGGCGTCAAGATCGAATCCAAAGGGTTTGAATTCTCCGGACATCACTTCCTCAAGGGTGTCCGATAAACCGTTTTCGACTTGGTCTTCCACCGAGCCTTTGCTGGAGTGATAAATGAGGAAGGGCATCAAGCGAAGCGCTTTGAAGGAAGAATAGTCAAATTGTTCCTTGATCCATGGGGCGCAGGAATAGATTTCCTCCGGGGTGGATTCCATATCGAGGAAAAGAAGTACCAACGTCCCATCTTCCGGGGTGGAACGAAGGATCTCGTAAGGGATGCGCTCCTTCTTGAAGGCGTCGCAAACGATGCGCGAATCCTCTTCAAGGCGGGAGGGAATGGAAAGATACAATGATTCGGTCATAACGGAATTGTAGATGCCCACGCGCCTTTTTTATAGGAAAAGCGTACAATGACTTCCGCGCGCCCTTAGCTCAATTGGATAGAGCATCAGCCTTCGAAGCTGAGTGTTAGGTGTTCGAGTCACCTAGGGCGCGCCATAAAGAAGATGAACTTTGGTACAATGAAGTATCGAAGCTCTTTTTCGTTTGGGGGTCGGTTATGGAAAAACCAAGCTATGAGGAATTGATCGAGGGGTTTGCCACCCATCGTTATGAAGAAGTCGTCTTTTCGCTGCCGGAATACGGTCATTATCGGAAATGCGTGATCCGCTGGAGGTACGACGATATCCCCACCTTAGGGATGAAAGCGCCCCGCGATGTCGAGGTACGTCTATCTTCCAAAGAAGTGTGCTATTTCGCCAAAGGGAACGTGAATGGCCATCTCGTCGTTTTCCATATCCAAGGAAAGCGGAAATTCGATTTGGTCGAAGCGTGGGGAAAGGCGGAAATTTGTTCCATTGTCCTAGGGGACAAATAAGCCCCTCATGCTATAATCGCTTGCAAGATGTCCCGCGACCTCGCTTATTCCTACAATCTCCGCGACCTTAGTTATCTTCCTCACCCCGAGGGCAAGAAACTCAAAGAAGGGCTTTTCTATCGCTCTTCGCGTCTCAATAAGCTAAGCAAGGAAATGAAGCGGTTCCTTAAGGAACATGATATCCGCACGGTGATTGATTTACGCACCCCAGGCGAAATCGCGAAGAAGCCCGACATCCGTTTGGAAGGCATCACCTATCACGAAATCCCGATCCTCTCCGCCGAGACGATGGGAATCACCCACGAACGGGGACTAAAGGCATATAAAGAACCCCCGGACATGAACGACCTTTATGCTTCCCTTGCCAAATCCGAGGCCTCCATCGCGGCTTTAAGGAAGGCCCTGGATATCCTTTTGGATCCCAAACGCGAAGGGGGCGTCTTATGGCATTGCACCGCAGGGAAGGATCGCGCGGGTTTATTAACCGCGGTGTTCCTATCTTCCCTAGGATATGAATACGAGCAGATCGAAAGCGATTATGTGCTCAGCAATCCTCGTTGCGAGAAGCAAGGGAAGATGTACCGTCGTCTCATCAAGGTCTTCCTTCCTTCCAAGCGCCACTTGGCCGAGCCGGTGTATCGCGCGATGCTCGCCGCCCCGGAATATCTTCGTTCCGCCTATAAAGCGATGGAGGAAGTTTCCGGAAGCGTCGAGAGATTCTTAGGGGAAGAGTTAGGCGTTACGGCGCAGCGCAAGGAAGCTTTCTACGCGCGCTTTGGAAGGGAATAAAGGCCGTTTTTCCGCGCTGCACGGAAGAAGGGCTTTCATAAACTTACTAGAATGGACTCGGAGGTAAATAACCATGGCAGAAATCAAATGTCCCCATTGCGGGGAAGTGTTCCAGATCGATGAATCCGGATACCAAAAACTACTTCAGGAGGTCCGCACGTCCGAATTTGAAAAAGAACTCGGAATCCGTCAGGAACAGCTAAAGGAATTAGAGGAGAAGAACCTCGCCTTCCATTTGGCGAAGGCGTCGGCGGAAAAGGAGAAGGAGCTCTCCAAGCTTCAGGAGCGCATCCAAGCGCTTCAAAGCCAACTTTCCCTTGCCGAAGATGGCAAAAAACTCGCCTTAAGCGAACTTAAGGCCACGCAGGAGGCGGAACTAGACAAGGCCAAAATGGCCCAGGCCGAACTCCGTCATCAAATCGAATTGCTCCAGCAAGGCACCGAACTTGCGAAAAAGGAAGCGGTGGAGCCGCTCAATCAGGAAATCGCCGCGTTGAAGCAACGCTTGATCACCGAGGAAAGCAACGCCGAACTCGAAAAGAAGAACCTCGTCGAATTGCATCGTGGGGAGCTCAAGCAAAAAGACGACCTCATCGCCTATTACAAAGACCTTAAGGCCCGTGCCTCGACGAAGATGATCGGAGAGACGCTCGAGCAACATTGTGAGAACAGTTTCAATCAGATCCGCGCGGCGGCCTTCCCCAACGCTTACTTCGAAAAAGACAACGATGCCCGTACCGGCTCCAAAGGGGACTACATCTTCCGGGAAAGCGATGCGGAAGGGGGCGAGATCATCTCCATCATGTTCGAGATGAAAAACGAAGCCGACCTCACCGCGACCAAACACAAAAACGAAGACTTCTTCAAAGAACTCGACAAAGACCGTAACGAAAAAGGCTGTGAATACGCGGTGCTCGTCTCGCTTCTTGAAGCCGACAGCGAATATTACAACGCGGGGATCGTGGACGTGTCGCACCGTTATCCCAAGATGTACGTCATCCGCCCGCAGTGTTTCATTCCGATGATCTCTTTGCTTCGCAACGCCGCCTTAAAGAGCCTGGAGACGAAACGCGAACTCGCCGTCATCAAGAGCCAAAACGTCGATGTCACCAACTTCGAGGATAACCTTAAGGACTTCCAGGACCGCTTCTCGAAGAACTACCAAGCGGCGGCGGATCGCTTCAACAAAGCCATCGAGGAAATCGACAAGACCATCGACCACCTGCAAAAGGTAAAAGAAGGGCTCCTTGGTTCGGAACGGAATCTGCGGCTAGCCAACGATAAGGCACAAGACCTTACGGTCAAGAAGCTGACGCGCAACAACCCGACGATGAAAGCGATGTTCGAAGAGGCGAAAAAAGACAAATAGCATTTGTTTTTAAGCGGGGTAAGGCAATGGTTTCTTCGATGAAATTTCGTCCTTGCCCCGCTTTCTATGCATGTCTATAATATTGCTCGCCGCTATAGCGGTGATCGGGACTTTAGCTCAGCTGGGAGAGCACCTGCTTTGCAAGCAGGGGGTCGTCGGTTCGAGCCCGATAAGTTCCACCATAAAAATGGCTGAGTAGCCCAGTTGGTTAGAGCATTCGGTTCATACCCGAAGTGTCGAGGGTTCGAGTCCCCCCTCAGCCACCAGTTCGTCAATTTATCCCGATTTCCTTAGATGGCATCGGGATTTTTTGATAAATAATGGTCGTCAGCGGACAACAGTCGGACAACAAATTTGGTTGTCGGAGTTTCATGGTTACTGAGGATGCAACTCAGGCGCCATAAACGATCGAGCTCAACACTTTACCGGGTTTTCAAAGAACAAATGGAACCGACTTCTATATCGTTGGCCATATTATAGGCTTTCCCGACTGGCTCTTCCAAAACAAAATCAAATAGAACCGTTGCATTATACAAGCCATCGGATTGCAGTATTCATTGCCAATTAATGAATAACCAAATAAAATGATTTCGCATCGGGAGATGCAAAGGTCAATTGGCTAAATGCTGATTGTAATCTGAAGAGATCCTCCAAAGGTTAGGCGAAAGCGGCCGATGGAGAATCGTTCCAGCTTATAATTGATATTTGACTGAACTGGCCTTGGAGCGATTTTTGCGCACAGGGTCTTTCTGCCTTCTCCCGGTCAAATTTACCAGCAAAGGAGAATAACAAATGGTAGACGTAGAAAAAGTATGCGACACGATCGGTTATCGTTTTAGCAACCAAGACCTCTTATTACAGGCCTTCACCCGCAGGAGCTATTCTGAGGAAATGGGCGGACAAAACAACGAGGTCCTCGAATTCATCGGCGACAAAGCCCTTGATCTGGCCGTTATCCGAATCCTCATCGAGAAATTCGGAATGATTACCGAGGACAAAGAATACTGCGAACTTAAGCTAAGAAACCCAAAATGGTTCAAAACCCGACGCCCAGAAGGTGCCTTTACCGACATCAAAAAAGACCTTGTTGAAAAAAAGGCTCTCGCTAGGTCAATGCGCGAACTTGGTTTCCACAAAGCGCTCATCATGGGCCAAGGTGACATTAAGTCACACGTAGAGGAACAGGATTCCGTCCAAGAAGATCTCTTTGAAGCGATAATCGGGGCTGTGGCGGTAGACTGCGATTGGGATATGAACACAATCACGGACGTTGTTTCAAACATGATCAACTTCGATGCGTACTTCAATAACGAAGGGCCCGAAACAAATTACGTCGGTTTGCTACAGGAGTGGTGCCAAAACAATGGTATGGATACCCCGACATACGAATACAGCTTCAACGGGAAATGCACTATTGCTGAATTGACCCTTGAGGTCGATGGCGACATGCTTAATGACATTGGAGCAGGCGATAATAACGCGGAAGCTCGAATGGAATGCGCTTTGAATATGTGGGACCGTCTTTGGAAAGAGGGTTACATCAAATCAAAATATGAATCTGCAGTAGGCGAACCCATAAGGGAAGATGCCCTTCGTCAAGTGAACGAATTGGTTCAAAAAGGCATCATTGAAAAACCCGAATACGAATTCCAAGAAGAACATGACGAAGACGGTACCTTTTGGAATTGCTTGCTTAAATCGGAAGAAGACCCTGATCCCGAATGGCAATTCGGCGATACCAAAAAAGAAGCACAAAGGGAGGCGGCTTACCGCTTTCTATGCTATTTGATGGACTACGAGCCGGAAGAATAGATCCATAATAGGATGGTTTTCTTAAATGAGGGCCTAAAAGGCCCTTTTACTAATGTATTAATAGCTTAAATTTTCATATAAGTGTAAGCTTTTAGCATGATTGAAGAAAAGATTAAGGTTCCTGCGGTCAAGGAAATACTTTGGCAAAGCTATCCTAAGACAGCATCCACGCCCAAAGAAGTGTTGCCGATTATTTCAGCCTTTAAAAAACATTTGAAGGAAATATATTCTTACGATCCGAACCATTATAGGCAAAACAGTAATGCGGTATTAGAAACAATCCGACCGGATTTAGAAGCATCCGGCTATGTGGTTGAAAGATCAAAAAAACAAGAAGACTTAATCCCGGTTAGTGTTTTATATGGTCAGAATGACAAACCCATAAAATCCTTTTATGCGGATGCATTTAATAAAGAGACGAGGACCGTTTTAGAGGTTGAAGCAGGCCAGGCGGTAATTAACTACAAATTCCTTAAAGACATCTTTGAAGCGTGCATGATGGATAACGTCGATTACCTAGCCGTAGCTGTAAAACAAGTGTATGTTCCAAATAACGGAATTGGCCACTACGACTTCCAAACAGTTTGCGACGGCTTTCTAGATACGATCTACGCATCTAATGGGATCACGTTTAAATTAAAGGGAATTGTCATAATCGGATACTAGCCGTACCTATAGTAACGCTCGCATATTCTATGCAAAAACTCTATAATTTTCCCAATGGGAAAGAGCGCACCAGATTTTAGATACTTTAATCCGGTAAAGTTCTTCGACTCTCACGCAGAGGTTGAGGAACTCTTTTTACATTGGACCGACTATGATGATTCCGAGAACAGACTTCAAGCATTAATTCCTGAAGAAGATTTTCCCGGTCTTTCTTTGCTTAGGAATTATTACGTTTCCCATACGGGTTCAGGGTTCGGCGCATTCTCAACCGCTCAATTAATCGCAAGTGAACAAGATGCTTATGAGAAAAAGACGGACCAAAGCGCGGCCAATGAAAGAGAATCGCTCGAATTCTTTCTTTCCGTTGTAGACAAATGTCTCCAAGAAGAAAAAGCAAAACATAAGCCGGAAGACGATCCAAACGCCCACCTTCCTTATTCTTTAGATTCTGAATCCCTATCCGATTGGAACTGGGAAAAGCAAAAGTGGGATGATGCATCAAAAAGAATAAGTGATATGGAAAACCTGATGGGTACCCCATACACGCTGCATGTTGTCTTAGAAGACAAAAGAAACGTTTTCATCAACGAAACGGAAAGATATCGGATGACTTTCATGGACAGCGAACTGCCCATGATTACCAAAGCCCTTGGACCAAACAATATTTTTCTCGGCCGTCTATTTGACATCCCCGGACCATTGTCCGAAAACGAATTGATGTTTCTTCGTCAAAAGACAAAATCGACTTTTCGCGGCGTCAGAATAGCTTTAAAAAGAAACGTAAACATCAAAAACGGAAAAATTATTTCTACCGAGGATCTCTACCGTGACAACTTCACTGAAGAAGGGCCGAAAACCACGGATCCCTTTTTGCAGGACGTATACTACAAAAGAAGAGGCGATGCCAATATTGGCGACATCATACAAACGATCCAATCCAACCAAATGGATATAGTTGCATGCCCGTATGACAAGCATGTTTTCGTCCAAGGTGTTGCTGGTTCCGGCAAAACGATGGTTCTCCTCCAAAGACTTTCGGACATGGTTTCGCTCAATAGAAACTTAGACACCAAAAAAGTTTTCTTTATTCTTCCTAATCCTGAATTTGGTGAGTATTTCGATGCTTATTTTGAAGAACGCCACTTGACGACCATAGGAAAAGCAACAATGGCCTCCTATTTAATGGGTATCGTTGCGCGTTACTATGCGCAATTTGCGGAAAGTTCCTTTATCGAAACTACCGAAGCAGGGAAGGTCGTCCCTGCATCAGCAAGTCCTTCGAGAGTTTTAGTACGCAACCTTCCGGAGAAATGGAAGAGGTCAACCTGTATCGATAAATTTGGATCCACCGATGTCAGGAAGGTAATGTACTCCTCACCGTTAACGAAGCTTATAAAAGACGTCACTAAGGCCCATAAGACCAAAAAAATCCGTGTCGAAATCCCACCTAGGTCCGACTACAACAAAGCCCAGGCGAAAGGATTTGCCGGTAGCTACGATGCATGGGTGAAAACCATTCGTGGCGACGATCCATCGTTTTCAAACAAAAACCCTTACGTAGACTTGCAGGACTTTGAGAGACTAATAGCCGAATTCCTTCGCGCCTCGAGAAGCCTTTCCAAAGACAAATCCATTCCCATTACCTTCGAAGGCATTGAGGAAGCTAAAGAAACTATTTCAACGGCCTTAGCATACGGATTGGTCAAGTTCCTTTTTGAAACGTTTGGTCCCCTAAAAGAAAAGTATCAAGACACTTTCTTAGCTATTGACGAATGTCAGGACTATAACTACCGAGTTTTCCAGGTCATTCATCAAGTTTCCCCAAAAACGGTTTTAAACCTATTCGGTGATATTGCTCAAGACATTGGGTTCCACGGGAACGTTTGGGACAAGTCGCAAGGTATTGCCGAACAAATCGAAAACCATGTCGACTTTAAATTCGTCAAGTATTCGTTGCTAGAAAATTACAGGAATTCCAACGAAATTCTCGCTTTTTGCAAGCAAACATTCGGCATCAAGGATCAAGGCTACGGTGTTTCAACAATGGAACCGGCAAAGATAGACCTCAAACGATTAATTGCTTTGCTAACCTTCCACAAGACGCTGCGTGACCGTTCGGCCATAATCTATGATCGCGATTATGAAACCGCGGTACGGACATATTTAAAGCCCTTGTTTGAACATTATGGCTTTGCTGATGTGAAAATCCTTGACCCGGTTGACGCTAAAGGACTTGAGTTTGACAACGTTTTCATAGTTGGATACGTAAACATGAATTTCAACGAAAGGTATGTCGCGTCTACCAGGGCCCTAAACGAGCTCTATATTGTCCAAACTAGATTAGGAGAGAACGAATAATGGTGTTGTTTGACAACAAAGAAAAACAACGAAAACGCCTTATCGACGGATGTTCGGCCATTCGCGCTCTTTTAGAATTGAATGCAACTATAAACATTAACCGCGATTACGATCATTGCATTGTCGTAACCCAGGCTTTTCCGACAAAGCAAAGGCTCTTGGATTTCAGCGAATCACAAGCATTACAATTAGCGAATAATGCGTCAAAAGAAGCAATCGCAGTAAAAAAACATAATAAAACGCAATGGGAGACTTACTTCTCTAAAGTTAACACATTGTTGCTTGAACATCCGTTTACCTCTGCCGAAGCAAAAGCTTGCCAAATAAAAGAAAAAGATTATTTTGGCATGGCATCTGCATTGTTTTGGGAACTAGGCATAAAGCCGGATGATCAAGAGATCACAGTCATAATCCAAATAGGACTTATCGGCGACCCATCTTCCCAAAAGACTTTTGAATTTAACGAAAACGTCTTATCGAACGCTGAAGATATCACCCAAAATACGCTTAACGAACTACGCGTTGAAGAGCCGGAAGAGGTCATACCCGCCCACGAAGATCAAACTATTCATTCTCCTGAACCGATAACTCCAGCCATAGAGGAATCTTCTCCTAAGCCCACCGAAAAGCAGGAGCTTATACAAAATACGGATGAGATTGTTAGCCCTATGGAAGTTCCCGAAGAAGAGCCAGAAGACGATCAGGATCTAGATGAAGCAAACGAAGAGGTCGACCAAGCACTTGCCTCTACGCATCAAGAAGAAAACGAATCTTTTTCGGATTTTGTTGTCGTGGATGAAGCCCAAGCACAACCGGAGACCAAAACCGAACAAATACAAGGCGAGGAAGTCGAAAGCTTGGAGCCTTCAAACGAAAACGTAAATTTCGAAGGCATAGACCAAGAAGAGGATCTTTCTTTAAACGTTTCAGGCATTACTCCAGGGAACATCTTGGATGCTGTTAAAGCAGATCCGACTTTGCAAAGCCTTTACCCATTATTTAAAGACGACAAAACTATGATCGGCTTAATGGCCAGGGAATTAATAATGGCCAAGAAAAATAGCCAATGAGCATATTTATTCTTTAGAATCCTCATAAGTTTTGTTAAACTTTGTTAAATGGATTTTTCAGAAGAAGTGCTCTCGGTACGCTCCGATTTGCACTTAAGCCAAAAGGAATTGGCTCAACAGCTAGGAGTTACCAACGTAACAATATCGCGTTGGGAAAACGATAAAAGCACGCCCACAAAGCGTCAGCGAATGGCGTTTTATAAATTTTGCAAAGCAAACGGCATCGGAGGCATAGGCAAATGAAGCCCCTCAAAGTAGCAACCGTATTTAGCGGTGTAGGCTCATTCGAAACTGCTTTGAATAACCTCGGTATCAAACACGAGATAGTTTTTGCTTGTGACAACGGAGAACGAGAAATCAGCGGCAAATTCGAAGAAATCAAGAAGCATATCCTTGGCCTATCTAGCATAGAAGCAAATACCTACGTCAAAGGCCTTTACGACGCTACCCGTAAGCCAAATTACGTCAAACAAACATATTTTGCTAATTACGATATTACAGAAGAAAAATGGTATGAAGATATCCGCTTCCTTGATGGAAAACCATTCAAAGGCCAAATCGACTTATATGTAGGGGGAAGCCCTTGCCAAAGCTTCTCCAACATGGGCAAAAGGAAAGGACTTGAAGATACACGCGGCACACTATTTTTCGAATACGCTCGCTTAATCAAAGAAATGCAGCCCAAAGTTTTCATTTACGAAAACGTTCCTGGAATGCTCAACCACGATAAAGGAAATACATGGAAGACAATTAAAAGTGTATTTGACGAACTCGGATATCATATCCAAATGGACATATTAAACGCTCAGGATTATGGGCTTCCGCAAAATAGGAAAAGGCTTTTTGTCATCGGCTTTAAGAACGAACATAAGTTTTCATTCGCTCCAAAGATTCCTTTGGAAAAAACAATGTTTGATTACCTGGAGGAAAAGGTTCAGCCGAGATTCTATTTAGGCAAAAAAGGCTTCGAATTCGTTACCAACCCTATTTATTTCGGGAGAGCGGAAGTCAACAGCCCTATAATTCGAACGCAAAAAGCAAACCAACAGTTCAATTGGAACGGCGACTTTGTATTCCAACCTATCGAAGAAGTTGAACACGATGCCGATATCCTGAAAAGAGCATATGTCGGACAATATAAAGGTCAAACAGGAGTTTGTAGACAATTGACCCATAGGGAGTGTTTTAGACTAATGGGATATCCCGATACCTTCAAAATCGTCGTTCCAAACGTCCAAGCATATCGTCAAGCGGGCAACTCGATCGCGGTAAACGTAATGGAAATGGTTATCAAATCAATAATAGAAACGGGGGTATTCGAATGAAAATTGCCACCGTATTCAGTGGGATCGGAGCCTTTGAGTGGGCTTTACATCGCCTAAGTATTAATTATGAAATCGCTTTTGCATGTGACACAGGCGAAAGAGAAATCGAATATGATTTAGAAAAAGAACGACAGGTCATTAAAGGCCTGAAGGGTCCAAAAGAAAAACGCGAATATGTCGAAAGGCTATATGCGTCAAAGACAAGACAAACAAATTTTGTCCAAATTAGTTATCTCAAGAACTACGGTCAAAAACTCATCGATGGCAATTTCTTTCAAGACGTAAGACTGCTCGATGGTACCGATTTTTCAGGCCAAATCGATATTTTGGTTGGGGGGAGCCCTTGCCAAAGCTTCTCCTCTGTCGGTTTTCAAGGCGGGCTCGAAGACACAAGAGGAACCTTGTTCTATGAATATGCGCGTCTTGTCGATGAAATAAAACCGAGGATATTTATCTTCGAAAACGTAAGAAACATTTTAACTCACGATAACGGCCGCACTTGGGAAGTAATCGAAAACGTATTCGCATCGCTTGGATACAAATATAAATTTGAAATATTAAACGCCTCTGATTACGGCGTTCCACAAACCAGGCGTCGTCTTTTTCTTGTCGCTTATAGAGATGGCGAACTCCCTTTTGAGTTCCCTCCAAAAGGAAGAAATCTCAATTTTACAATGAAGGATTTCTCGGAGAACAATTGCGCTATAGGCCATTTCACCTTCGATAAAGAAGGCGATTTAAAAATTGAAAGAGTGCCAGGTAACCCGGATCCAAAGTATATCCTAACGCCTAAACTTTTCCGTTACGTTATGAAATCGGGAACAAGGAATTTTTATTCAAAGCCAGAAATCAACAAAGATATCGCGCGAACGGTTCTCAAAACGATGGGAAACCGTCATAGGGCAGGGGTTGATAATTATCTATCGTTCGACGGCACGCAAAATCTTGGATCGGTCAGAATGCTCACTGAGCGCGAAGCTCATCGTCTCATGGGATTCACCGATGATTACCAAATAGTTGTTTCCAGGGCTCAAGGGTACAAACAAGCCGGGAACTCTATAGTGGTAGATGTGCTCATGGCGATAATCAAAGAAATGATTAAGGCAAAAGTTATATAAAAGGAGGATCACTATGTCGGCCATCGTTAAGCAAACCATAAGAATTGGAGTCACTAAAGGTGACGCGTTTCCAAGCAACCGTATTGAAGGTTCTAGCAATACAGGAACGTATTTTGTAAGTTCAAAAAAAGACTGGCCGCTATTCGAATCCTATTTTATTGAAGGCCAAAAGTATTATTTCGATACCAAGAGAATCATTTCTTACTGTGCATCTCTCCCAGAGGTTTTTAAAGAGTGCTGTGAATTGATGCCGGATCATTATTCTTCATTAAAGTCATATCTTAAGCTTTTCCTTCAAGCCTCTCTAAATCCCGAAACGAAGGTTGTCCTCCGTGCCAATGACCAAAGAATTTTCATGAAATTTGAAGACAACACAAGGCCTTTGGAAGACGCATTCCGACATCTCCTATATGGGGAAATTTCTGTCGTCGTGTTAGAAAAAAATGACGACGGTATCGCAATATATGCGGAACCTGATTACGGTAGCAAAGGTCCAACCAAACTTCCGAAAAAAACATCATTGGACGACTTATTGTTAGTTGAGGAGGACGAATAAACTATGTCATCGATCGACCCAAGAGAAACGAAATACGACCTCTACAAAAAATGGATTCTCAACATCAAGGCCAAAGGAAAAGCTTGGTCCGATATAACTTTCGCATGTAAAGGAGACGAACAAGGTCTCAAGACGTTTTTAAAAAATAAGGCCGACGAAGACATGTGGGACCCGATCACCGTTGAAGAGTGGATGGCTGTAGTGGACTATATTCAGCAAATCAATGCAGACAACAAAATCGGTTTCATTCATGATCCTAAAAAAGCCCCAATTTCCCCTTCTGATAAACCCAATAGTTGTTGGCAACTCTATAAGAAGAAACTGAAGGATGAAAAACACTTCACCGAAGCCAGCATAATGGCTATTGAAGAAGCAGGGAAACGAGTTTTGTCGCAAATTGACTTAACCACACCAAAGACAGACCCTGTTCGTGGAATGGTCATGGGAAATGTCCAGTCCGGCAAAACCGCAAACATGGCTGCGGTTATATCTATGGCCGCTGACTATGGTTACAATTTCTTTATCGTCCTTTCTGGCACGATCGAAAACTTACGCGACCAAACTCAAAAAAGGCTTATTGCCGACTTATCAAACGATCAAGAAACAATCCATTTTCATTTGTTAGAACATCTTAGCGGTGCGACAAAACACCCCGATCGTCTTCAAGATTTGTCTTTAGATGACGTAGATGCCGCTGCATTCAAATCCACGCATAGATATTTGTGTGTTTGTCTAAAGAACTCGACTAGATTAAAAGATCTACTTGTTTGGCTTAATGCCGATGAAGCCAAAAAATCAAAACTTCGTATCCTTTTGTTGGATGACGAAGCTGATCAGGCCGGCATTAACACTCGTGACATAGACAAAAAACTCGCTACAGCAATCAACCGTTACATCAAAGATATCGTTTTTTGTAAAGACAAAAATGAGAATCCACGAATGCCGTATGGCTCAATGAACTATATTGGCTATACCGCCACACCATATGGAAATTTGCTTAACGTAGCGAGAGAAGACGAATTATATCCCAAAAATTTTGTTCTTTGCTTACCAACGCCTTCCGAATATATTGGCCCTCAGCAAATATTTGGGCTTGTCGATGTGAATCCTGGACTGCCTATTGTAAACACAATATCCACTGACGAAATTGTAAACATTTCTAAAACAATATCCTTTGGATATGCGGACGTACCGCCAGCCCTTAAAGATGCTTTGTTATGGTTTGTTTGTGCTTTGGCCATCGGAAGATACTGGAAGAAAAAACGAGCCTTTACCATGCTTATCCATACTAGCCAACGTGTTTTACTTCACGAACAAATGGCCGATTCTATTCAGCAATTCTTCAATGACCTTAAAAAGAGGGATTACTTAAGTGACCTAAAATCCGTTTATAACGAACAAACCCAACATTTAACCTTAAAAGATTTCCTCGAAACCATGTCAGGGTATAACGAGCCAGAGAAAATCAAACAATACCCTGATTTCGAAGCCTTGGAACCGTTTCTCAAAGAACTTGTTGAATCTGGCTTAACTCATATTTTGCTAAACGATGATGGATCTAATTTCGAGTTCAGCAAGAAAATCCATCTTTGCATCGATAACTGCAAGCAAAACGCTTTATCAGAAGACGAGGTTATGATGCGAATTGTTTACCCGGAAAAAGAACAGCTTGAGGCGATGGAAACCGCCCCGGGCTTTATTGTGGTAGGTGGGGCCACGCTATCCCGCGGCTTAACTCTAGAAGGCCTAGTGTGTTCATACTTTTGGCGAACAACGACGATGGCCGATACATTAATGCAAATGGGCCGCTGGTTCGGATATCGCCATGGTTATGAATTACTGCCTCGTATTTGGCTTTCTCAACAAACAAGGGATCAATTCACGCGGCTGTCGTTGCTCGATTACAATCTACGCCATGAAATTGATGTCATGTCGGATCGTGGTTTATCTCCAAAGGATGTCGGACCGAAAATCGATAGTTTCCCTGACTACAAACAGTTAATCATTACAAATGCAAAGAAGATGCAGAAAGCACAATCAGTCGAAGTGGCATTTGGCAATAAGTCAGGCCAAACCACCAAATTCTTTGAAGACCCATCGATCAATCATTCTAATCGTCAAGCCGCAATATCCTTCATTAACGATTTGGGTCCATTGGATTTAGAGGCAATAGGCAATTTACACAATCCAAACATTGATATGTCCAACCCGGATAATATTTGGTTTGATGTGGACTATAAGGCCGTCTTCGATTTCTTGGCCAAGCTAAATTTCCCAGCCCAGGTTGCAACTTTAGGCGACATCAAAAAAGTTGAAGAATGGTTCAAAGCAGAGTTTGAAAAAGGCCACTTAAAAAACTGGGACATCATTCTCTCTTCAAATGATAAAGGAAAAATCATGGATTGCTTTGCCAATGGTATTAGTATCCATATGCCTACGCGTACTCGAGAGAACCCGGAAAAACAAGGGAAGCAGCCCGATCCACAAAAATTTGATGTAAGAGCCATCACCTCTCCAAGAGATATGCTCTTGGACATCTGCGCTGACGGCCTTGATCCGGATTATTTAGATGCGCTTCAAATCAAAAATGTGTCGAAACTTAACAAACTGCTTGGGGTCAAAAATGCATCCATGGCACAAAAACGCATCGCTTTTAGGAAAATGGACACCCCTTTATTGATCCTATATTTCATAGATAAAGATAGTGGCATCAAAGATCCTAAATGTTTCCCGACCGATGGAACAATTCCCGAAAGATTGCCTTTGAACACGCCCGAAGACTTATTCGGCTATTATGTCTATATCCCATATGGAGTAGGGGACGACGGAGAAACACAAATCCTTTCGAACACAAAAGTTACAGTCAAACTCGAGTTCGATAATAATGAGGTCGATAACTATGAAGAAAATGTTGATTAGCCCATTAGAAAAAGGGAATTTCGTTAACGGCGGTCATTCCGTCCTTACCTCCATAGCAGATGAATCTACCCCAAGTGTCGATCTTCTTGTCAGAGAATCAATTCAAAATTCTCTTGATGAAATTAGGAAGGACGCTGAATTTGCCAAGGTCGATTTCTCTATGGGCATGTTCCAAACAGATGTCCTAGCATCGACGATGCCCGATCTAGAGCCGCATATTTTGAAATGTGTATCAGTCACAAAAGCCCATTTCCTTTCTATTTCTGACATCAATACTAATGGGCTTTTGGGAATGCCTTACGAAAGAGAAGGCAAACCCAACAACCTTTATAACCTAGTGTTCCATTTCCGTGCGGCCGACAAGACATCCGCAAAAAAAGGAGGATCATGGGGAATCGGCAAATCCGTCTATTATCGTTACGGAATCGGCCTTGTTTTCTATTATTCCCGGACGTATGAGGCTAGAGATTATCAAGAAAAGCTCGTCGGTGTTCTTATTCAAGACGAGACTGAACCAAACTGCATCATGAACGATTTCCAGGGCAAACCCTCAACAGGTATTTGCTTTATAGGAGATAAAAAACGGCACGAGGGAAAAGAACAGTGTTGGCCAATAATGGACGGCGATCAAATCGCAGAATTCCTCAGCATATTCGGCATTTCAAGATTCAAAGAAGAAGAAACTGGAACGCGGGTAATAATCCCGTTTATCGATTATTCGTCGTTATTGTCAAACTCCAATTACAAAGGAGACGACATACATTGGAGATCCGAGGTATTCGAAGACGCCTTCGAGATGGCGATTCAAAGATGGTGGTTCCCCCGACTTAACAACAAAGCGTACAAAGGAAAACGCTTTGTGGCCCATGTCGGAAACAAACAAGGCAAAGTTGAACTAAACCCATTTTTCCAGCACCTGCAAGACCTCTACAACGGCGAAAACAACGATGCTGACGTTTATCCCATTACCGACCCATATAGCGGAACAACCGATATCTTAGGTTATCTAAAGGTGGTCAAAATGACCCCTTCCGAGCTCGGTGTTGAAATCCCTCCGGATTATTATGCCAACCCATACGCACAGGTTGACGTAAACAACGGCTCGGAACCGGATAACGACATCATTTTCGCCTATATGAGAGACTTCGGCTTAGTCGTGAATTATGACGCAAGCATTATTAAGAGTATAACGACTCCACAAGGACTCTATTTAATTGCTTTATTTGTCCTAAACGATCAAGCCTCAACCCCTGACAAATCCGAAACTTTAGGCGCTTACCTAAAAAGCTCTGAACAGCCGAACCATAAAATGTGGACGGATATTCCAAACAACAAAAAGTTCCCAAAGTTTGGAAAAGGTTACCCTTTCAAAAAAATCTTCAAGAAGATCAACCAAACCCTAAAAGAAAAATATGGTGAGAAAACCGATCCTAGCCAAATAGCGGGCCCTGCTGCATTGAGAAAAAGAATTGGAGAGATTCTTTTACCACCATCTGACTTTGGCAAAGAACCTGACGGCGGTAACGGAGGACATGGTGGAAGCGGTGGAAAACGCGTATCTAAGAAACGGCCATATAGAATGGTCAACGACGCAAGAAAAGGCAATTTGTTGGGCTATATTTTCCACTTTCATTTGTCTCCAGGAAAAGAGGGCCACGCTTTTGGATCTATAGTCACTGGCGGTGGTTCCTATACTTTTTCGGAATGGGAGAAATTAGGTTTCAAGATGCCAGTAGAAGTGGCGGAGCTGGAAGTTCTAGCGATAAATGAAACCAAAGGCTTAATGTCTTATCCCTCAAACAAATGGAATAGCACATTAGCCCTTGCAAGCAAAACCAAAGGTCCAAAGGCTCTAGAAATCAAACCCGATAGGTCGAAAACCGGAACTGTAAAAGGTTTTGTCGTTTCTAACGTTTCCAAAGAAGACGTTGAGATCTCCATTCGAGTGTATGTTAGACCGCTTGATTTGACTTACCAAATAGCGATGGATGGAGAAGTCAAAGATAAACAAAAAGAGGAGGACTAAACGATGCCAGCGGAATTTTTATATCCTACAATCAGCAAAGCCATAATCAGCTCCTCCGGCATTCGCCTAGATAGATCATTCTATTTTGTTAAAGACGGCGTTAGGCATGATCTAAAAGAAGGCCCGCTGCCAAAATCTACAAACGAATTGGAACGCAGGCTTGAAGATGAGACCTCTAGTTGGAATCATCGGTCCGACCCGGTTCATGCAATTTTTACTGTATCCATCAAGTACCCTAACGAATTCTATGGAACATACGGAATAGCCGCAAGCAAGACCAAATTGGGCCTTGGAATAGAATGGAAAGCAAAGGATTCCAAAGTACGGGGCTATCAATTTCTCGGATACATTCAAGAAAGCGAAACCCCGATTAAACTTGATTCGATAGATACAACAATAAAGGACCTAACCAGCGACGTATATGTTAGGTTAGTCATCTTTGTCTCCGAACCAGGCGTATTGAAAAAAGATGAGTTTTTCGGCAATGAAAAGGGGCTAGTTCTTGGGAAAATCGATGCCTTCCATATTTGCGTCGAAGGCAAAGGTTCCGTCTTCCCACTAGACACAATAGAAGACCAAAACGGACCATTGTGGAGCGTCTTCGTAGAATTTGACGACGCTTATTCGGATCCGTTTGACGACGAATACATTTATGTTGCTTTCAACAAATTAAACCCAGCTTATAAATACATCGATTTTGAGTCAAAGGAGTACAACGAACCGTTCATGAAACAAACGTTCGCTGCTGCTTTGGCGACTTTGCTACTAGAAATACGTAGCCGCTATCCGGATGAGGTTTTCAATTTAGAGAAGAAATCCGAACCAGGTTCCATCCACACAGCTATTAAATATTTTGCTGACGTTAAGAAAATAGACGTCAATGGATCGCCTGCAGAATTAGCTAAAACGGTTACGGCGTTTATAGAAAAGGAGTTATAAAAATGAATTTCATCAAACTCCCGCGCGATAAAGCGATGGTTCTGTTCAACAATTTCATAGAGGCCGGCAAAGCGGAATATGACAAAACCATCAAAGACGATTACCTAAAACTACGCAAAGACATTCTAACGATGGTTTCTTCCATCAAAGGCAAGGAATATCAATTTGATCTCCCTCTAGCGTTATCTTTCTACGAATACACCATGAGCAACATGCCCGGTTTCAATGAAGCGGTAGCGGCTGACAACGATTTTTGGCGCTATGTTTGTTGCTGCGTTGTTCCGGACGTAATTCAAGCAAGGCACGGTTTGGTTAACACGTACTATTATCAAAAAACATATCGAATATATTTCCAAGCTCTATGGTGGTATATCCATCTTTCATGGCAAGGAAGCATAGAAGCTACTAAAGAAGCCTTAAAGCCTCTAAACACTGACTATATCCAAGCACTTGTGGAAAGAAGCGGAAAAGACGGCCTTTATCTAGAGGTCTCTAGAGAAATTATGCGACAGCTAGCTTTATTACCTACTGAGGTACGCAATAAGCAGATGGACGATAAAAATCTTTTCCGACGCGTGATGATACAAAACACCGCGAAAAACGGATGTTTTAACTTAATCTTCGAAGGCAAAGCCAAAGAATACGTATACTTGCTCTATAAAGCCTGTGGCGTGGAGGTAAAAGATTATGAACGCAATTGAACTCGAAATCAGAAACATGTCCGCCTATGTTGTTGGCAGCGTTAAAAGGATAAAAAACATCTTCGCTGACGGCTATCTTGTGAGATCCCCAAACGAATATCAAATAGCCATTCCCTTTGATCGGGAAGGGGATTTTTCCGATGACTTTGTAGGCATCCACATGAATTCGGGTGATCTTGAATACGCTGGAGAAAAGATACACGTCCTCTATTTGCACGCCTCGGACACACTGGACATCATCAAACTAGTTCCCATCGCTGAACAATTCATATGGGTAAGCTCTCGCTCTCAGATCTTAGATGATCCTTATGGTTGGTTTGATGAATGGCGAAAGATTTTCGGCGACTCCGTCAAAAAACAAAGCGTATCGGACGTTGTGGCTGAAATGGTCGCTTTCCGAGAGATTCGAAAAATCGACCCAACCGTTAAATGGATGGGACCCAAGGGAGGCAGCCAGGATATAGTTGGAAAGGACCATCTTTATGAGGTCAAGTCTACCACGACCAAAAGCGGTACGAAGGTTTTCATTAACAGCGCCATTCAATTGATGGGAAACAAACCGGAATCGTTGGTTTTTGTGAGGCTTGAATACAAGCCTTATGGAGAAACCATCGAATCCATCAAAGAAGATCTTCTAGCTTCCGGCTACCCGGAAGAAGAAGTAGAAGCAAACCTTGCTAGGAAGGGAATACTGAAGGGTTCAAAATATCGGAAAATAGGTTATGAAATCATCGAAATTCTTTCATATGATGTAACCCCTGATATTTTTCCAAAAATTACATTATCTGACCTCAATGAAAAAGCGCCGCTTAACAACATCATCGACTATCAATTGACGCTAAGCTTGGATACCCTTCCCAGTACTTCAATCTTCAAAAAGGATTAGGTCATCTAATTCCTTTATCATATTTTCTTCATTAGCCCTGACCAACCTGCTGATGTGTTCGATGCGCTCGTAGGAAGTCAGGGTTTTTAGTGTCCCGATTTTAGATAGATCGGGCTCAATGCTTTTCAAGGTATGAGATTCAGTCGATAAAAATTTGATCGTTGAACCATTCGTGCGTCTTTTATTGCAAAGAACAATATAAGCTGAATAGGCGTACAAAAACATTCGAGCCAAAGTTGCCTCTTTGTCGCTGCAAAGCATGCCTTCACAATCGGAAACAAAATCTTCTCCCAAGGGGAATCGGCTAGTTTTCTTTTTTTCTTTGTCTTCGACTCCAAGAAAATCATACAAAGTAATACCACAGGCATCCGAAATGGCTATTGCAGCAGTTAGAGTTATACCGATTTCTCCAGTTTCGTATTTTTGTATAGCCGACGCCGAAAGCTTTACGAATTCGGCAAACTGGTTTTGATTCATATTCCGTTTTTTTCGCTGCGCCTTAATAGTTTCAACAGCGTGAGCTTGAATTGGATCGCTGATAACTTTCATATAACTCTTCCTCGAAATTTTCATAAGTATGAGAGAAATATCATGATTGTGCAATTATTATCACATTTATGTTTCAAAAAGTTCGACTCGATATATCATCAAGCCTCGATATGTAATATTGGCGCCCAAGGGTACTTAGGGCGGGGCCACGCTCTCCAATAATAAGGAGTGCAAAAATGTTAAAATCTTTCGTCATCAAAGGTGATTTGGAACATGACGGTACTTTCCGTATAACCGATGGGGAAGAGGTCGACGCTAAAGTCGCAGATCCTGTTCTTTTCTTTGACCAATTCTATGGAAACGGATGGCACCTTGTTCAAGTAATTCCAACCCTTTACACCTGCAGCAACAACCGAATGAGCCTTAACGAAAGCGTTTGGATTCTCGAAATGGCCCACTTGGCATAAACTGCGAAAATCGTGGAGGCGGTTCCGGAGCCGTCTCTTTTTCTATTATGTGCAAAGCTTGCGCTTTATAATTTTTACAAGCAAATCAGGAGGCCGACCAATGAGCGATCTTTATCCCGCCACCATCGAAGATGTTAAAATCCGTTTTCAGACCATCTTTGAGTCCGTAGCCGATATTCACAGACTCCGTTATGGGGATAAGCCAAAACCCAATTACACGCAGACGCTGCCATCTTTGGAAACGTTAAAAAACGACGAGTACATAACCGAATATCTATTCGAAAATCTTTCTCGCTTATACGATTTGTATAAAAAGATCAGAAAAAGAAAAGAAGCCAGCCAAAAGAAGCTCGACAGCATATATGCCCTTCAGACAATTATCCTGACGGATTTGTATGAAGAGATTAAAGCGCTTATCGAAGAGGACCAAGAACATAGCTTAGAAACCCTCTGGAAAGAATTATTAGGATAAGCCGTTTGGCCGTTTCGAAAGACTATGCCTATATGATAAAAGGGCGGAAAATCGCCCTTTTTATTACGCTGCTGGAACGGAAATTAAGCTCGGTGATTTATTAAAGAAATCCGATATTGCAGTCTTCTCGTCCGGAAGAAGATGGGAATACGTCGATAAGACCATGGCCTCAGTGTCTCCGACCCAACGTGCGACGGTTCGATAGCTCATCCCGTTTCCAAGGAGGTTGGATACGCAACTATGCCTGAATTCATGTAGCTTAATAGGCTCTAAGCCGGCGGCGGAAGCATACTCGTTGCACTTCCTTCTAACCGTCGTTTGGCCTTGTACGTAGGATCCGGGCCTGGGCTTGTTCGTAGGAAACACAAATCCCTTCGCGTGCTCTTCGTATTTCATTCTTTCGATATAAGGACGCAACGCATCGATGATCGGGTAGTCCCGGATCGAATTGTTTGTCTTGGGAGTAGTAAACATCTGACCGACTTCCAACGACTTATTGAGCATGTTCCTCTTGATGTGAAGTTTGTCCCTATCAAAGTCTTCCCATTTAAGGCCAAGACATTCGCCGATGCGAAGCCCGTAATAGAAGAGGAGTGAGAAGAGGAATCGATCTTGCTCGTCTTTAATGACGGCAAGGAATTTGGCGAAGTCATCCGCTGTGTAGATGTCGTATTTCTTTTCCTTGGGAATGAAGTTCTTCTTTTCGAAGATGCAGTCCGGATCAATCGACGGATTGCTCTTTCTAAGAAACTTCACATAGGCTTTGCAAGCGTAGATGCAGTTGGTGATATTGTGTTTTCTGCCGTTGAGCGTTCTATTCACGTTCTCAAGGAAGGCGACGTCGACTTTGGAGATTGGGATGCCCTTGAAGAGCTTGACGATGTAGTTTTCCATCGTGAGATGATAGTCGTAGTAGGTGGAGGGCTTTAGGCGCAACTTCAGTTCCTCCATAAACAAAGGATAAAGGGCGTCGCAGGTAACTTCGTCCGTCTTCCTAGGAGTTTGCAGGGAAGCGGCGAATGTCGGTTCGTATTGCTGCGCGTCCTTCTTGCGCATGAATTTTTCATCCGTCCCCAAAGGACCGTAGCAGTAGTATTGCTTTTTTCCGATGGTGATGCGGATGAAGTAACGTTGTTTGGTTTTGTGGTAATAGACGGGCATTGTTCATTCCTCACTTTCGTTGTCGTCTTCGTTATCGATGTATTTGACGGATCCCAATTTGAATACGTCGTGGGTAAATAGTTCTTTGATGTCCTCAGGGACTTCGGGCGCTTTTCCGCCGATGCAATCTAAGATTTGCGCCAAGACCTCCGGTAGGTCTTCATAGGTCTTCTTCCCTCTGCTTATGAGATAGTTGTTGATCTTGAAGTAATCGTCCATGTCGAACCTTGAAACGGCCTCGGCGATCAGGTACATGTACATGTCGAATCCATAATCCGGCATAATGGCAATAAGCCTTGCAAGGCACTTGGAGGCGTCTTCGTACAGCCATCTCGCATTGCTTTCCACGGTGGACTCGATGCGTTGCTTTCCCAAAATGTTTATTTTCTGAGCCGCCCCGATGAAGGCCGCCCATTTGGACCAGGTCTTCATCTTGTTTTTATTCGACTCGGACAGGACTTTCTCCTTTAGGTCGATCATTCCGGCAAGGCATCCCACGATGGCTTCGGGCACGGCGCGTTTGTCGGGAGATTCATAGGCGGTGGTCAGCATCGCCAGCGCGTTTACGGCTGAGTCATGGTAGTAGCGGACTTCGTATCGCACCCAATAGTTCACGTTGAGCGACCCCATGCCCTTTCCAAGCCTTTCTGCAAGCTTGTTGTAGACACATAGTTGGGAATTCGTCCGTCCTCCGAGCGTTACAGACCATCTGCCGTCCTTGCCTTCGTAAATGGTTCCAGTGGGGTCGCCTTCTTCCTCTTGCTGCTCAATGCTTTTGGTTGGTTTTGCCTTGCGGTTTTTCCTGAGCTTCGTCGAGAATTCGCCCTTTTCGAACTTCTCTTTCAGCTCCTCCAATGGGATTTTCCCCGAGAAGTCGTCCGTTGGGATGTCGAGTCGCGTGCATTTGCCTCGGTATTCTGCGATGGTGTGGAAGAGATGGAGCCAGGCGTCATGGACGGCTTTTCCGATCACCTCATCGCTTTCGCCAAAGTGAGAGCCTTGAACTTTGATCTCGAAATTCCGGCAAGCCTGACCTTTCATTTCGATCACATACGTTTCTTCGCCGAACGAATTCTTGGTCAGGTTGCCTCCGGCCAACACGACGAGTTCTTCGTCGTATTTGTACATCCTGTCGTAACCGCCTACCCCTTTCTTGGGGAATACCTTTTTGATGTCTCCGCCAAAGGCCTCGATCAGCTTCTCGAGATGCTTGAAGCTTGCTCTTTCTGGGTTGAATTCCCCATCGAACCTTACCTTCAGGTAATCGATGCAGACCTGATAGTCGGAGTACGAGCTAGGAGGGGTTTCACTCACCCCTCCACCCGCTCGCACATCCGTGATGGTTTTGTCACTTTTGTCATTGTTGTTCATACTTTTCCTTTCCGTCCGAGGCCGGGCCCCAACTGAAGTTTTGGGGCCCCTCCGTTTCAACCGGACGACTTCCTTCCCTTCGAGGAAGGTAGTTACGGACGCTTTTGCGTCCTATATCGCTATCGCGATTGGTAATAGGGATTGGCGGCCTTTTCGGGCCGCCCCTGGGGATTCCTTCCCGCAAACGTTTACCGTTTGCACCCTGGCTTATTTTTGGCGGGGGTTCGGATCTTTTGCTGCCGCACATGTCATTCCCCTTTCGTCTCGTCTAGGAAGCGGACCAGGTAACTGTTTTCGCGTTCGAATTCCTCTTTTGTTGCCGTGATTCCTTGGAATGACGGCAAGTCGAAGAACCCTTTGGCGGCGTTTTCCTTCCCGTGGTTCAAAAACCCTGAGAACGACGCCGAGTCGAAGCGATAGGCGTAATCCACCGCGAACAGGACGTAGTAGGGGATATCGCCTCCGGCCACGAGGTTGCCGACGGAGTCGCTAGTATTTGTAGCCATCCGGCATTCCTTGTAGCCATACCGGTTGTAGACCTTGTTAAGCCTTCGATGGGTCCAGCCCATCAGCCAAAAGAAGAAATGAGACAAAAGCGTTTTGTCGTCCCGACAATTTCTCCATCTCTCGTAGAAGGCAACCGCCTTCGCGTTTAGCCAGCCTAGAACCATCGGCTCAATCCAATAGAAGGGCAAAGCCATGCCTTCGCGAATCTTGTTTCGGTCAACCGTGAAGATGGTTTCTGCGACGTCTACAAGGTTGCTTCCTACGGACCCCGACCTTTGGTCGTCGCTAATAACCTTGAAGAACGGCTTGCCACCTACATAGGCCAAATGGCCGCCCATTTTTAGGGTGGCGTCAAAGTAATCATTCTTTGGATTTGCGGCCGGGTCATCCTTCTTGTAAATCGCGTTATCTAGGCTGTTCCCACGTTCCTTGGCAATTTCTGACACCGCTAGCACGCAACCGTCCAGGGCTAGCGAATAATCCTCGTCCGCGTCGACCTTTTTGCCGAGCCTAGCCATGTTCCAGTCTAGGATCTTGCATGTGGTCCCGGCCATGCGGTCCGGCAATGGGCGATTCAAAGAATCGAAATCCCACAAAGGGAAATGCCCGGAATCCGCTTTGAGGCCGTCGCTGCGAATAGAAATGTTCCCAGCGATCAATGGGCTATCATGGTAGTAAAGCCAATACGATTCGGCATAGATCTTCAGGCATGACTCGAGGTCGCGTATGACGTTGCCGCCGTCAACGAAGAAAGGCCCGACATAGCCAAAGGGGAAGTGGGGGTTCTTTCGGTTTGCGGCTACATCAAAACACTGGGTGACGAAGTCGGCGCATTGGATGCGGTTATGAACGTTCCCGTAATGGTCCTGCTGGACGATTGCCCTCTCTAACTTGATGAAGGGGAATTCTGGGAACAAGGAGGCGACCTCCTCCATGTTCCCTAGCGCTTCCTCGTGGTAGATCTCGTCGGTCATTCGGGACATGGAGACCAATATGGTCGTCTTTGAAGCTCTCATCTTGCCGAGGATCAGGTTGAATACGCCCGTGTTCTCGCCGACGATTCTCTTATCGGTAAGCAAGAGTCGCCGAAGCTTTTGCTCCCCCATGTTCCTGCGGACTTTATCAAAGATAAGGTACGTCAGGATCGCCCACATCCACGGCCTCATCCAGCCTAGCCCGATCCAAAGGGTCAGTAGAGTCGCCACGAGGAAATCCCCCAAGGCGACCATGTCGAAGCTGGAGAAGAACCAGAAATAGGTCCCGAGGAAGTCGATGACGATCGATAGGGCGTTCATGCCGATTAGAAGCGCGATGACGCATGGAATGAATAAAAACGTCTGTCGGAAATAAGCCCATGAATTTATTAACCAGCCAAGCAGGAACGACAAAGGCCGCCTCACGTATTTGCGGTAGGCGGTCAGCGCTCCCGATTCGTCGTTCGGGGACAGCCCTTGGTCCTTGAAAAGCTGGTTGAAGAGCACCTTGGCGAGGATGACGATCAAAGGAAGGAAGAGGATCCAGCGCAGAAGCTGCAGCATAAAATCCACGATCCTCATCGAGGACATCACCGCGCTTTCCTTGGTCACCAATAGGCGCATGGAGAAGACGACGTCCTCCCAGAAAGCAGGAAAATCCGGCTCCATTACGGCGTCGGATATGGGCTTTAGCGCCCCGATCTCGGGGGTAAGCCAAGGAAGGCTCGCCTCGCCTTTGCCAAAGCGGACGACCATGCCGCCGATGGCTTGGCCGAAATGCCTCCCGCTGATGATTAGCCGGGGCAGGGCATAGGGTAAAACGAAGCCGATGAAGGCAATAACGCCGATGGCGATGGCCAAGGCGAAGAGCCGGTAGGATAGTTCGAGTTTGCTTATCTTCATATCGCTGTACCCCATAGATAGGTTCCCGACCTAAGGTCGAGGATGTCCTTTTCGTTGGCGAACCTCATCTTCCAGGACTGCCCGTCGCACTGGCAGAAGTAGGTTCCCCGGTCGTAGGTGAAGGAGAATAGGTCGCGCTTGGCATCCCCTACGGAATAGATGCCGTGGCCAGAGTCGGTGATCCGGACGAAGTCGCCGCCGTTAACGAAGTAGACGGGGCAATCCTCGAAGGACATGTTCCTCGCGTCCACGAAGGGCTTTATCGCCCCAAGGCAGTAGATGAAAGCGCCAGCCATCAATGCGACGGCCAGCACTTTCAGCACGCGATGCCTTTTGAAGGCGCTGCGCTCAGTCATCCCTGCGGGACCTGCCTTTCCTCTTTGGCTTGATCGCCGAGACGAAGGAGACGATCTTCACCGTGCCGATCAGGAGGAAGATGCCGCCGATGACCGCTCCGGCGATGATGAGGGCGTTCTTGACCTTGTCGGCGTCGACGCGCGCCCCGAGGAACTCGAGGACGAACTCGCCGTTAGGATTGACCACGAAGTCGTCGTGGAGGTATTCGACGTTGGTGGTGGAGTCGGCGACCTTGAAGTCCATCGTCGAGCCGTTGTCCTTGCGGAAGCGGATGCGGTAGATCTGCGGGCAGATCGCGTCATGGGCGACGACGGTCTCCTTCATGTGGTTGGTGAAGAAGGTCCACCCGTCCTTGCCGCGCCAGTATTTGACTAGCTGGATCGAGTAGTCCATCAGGAAGGCGTAGTCGTAGGAGGACACCGATTCCTGCTTGCACCATTCCTTGAAGGCGCCGTCCTCGAGGGCGTTTAGTGAGGCGGTATCGAGCTTCTGGATGGTCTTGATTCGGTAATCGTAGGTCTGGCTCCAGGACCAGCCGAAGATGGTGTTCCTGTAGGCGACGGGGTCGACCTTGTAGTCCGCGAGGTCCACGTGCTTCTCGATGGTGGCGAGGCCGTTTTCGCCCATAGGGCGCTTCTCGGATTTGCCGCCTTCGGAGTCGAAGGTGGATGGGGAGACGGACCAGTTGCCGGCGGTCGCGCCGTTCATCCAGAACTCGCTTTCCACCTCGTCGTGGTATCCCTTCCACCTCATGGGGATGCCGTCGATGGAATGGATGTAGGATGTGACCTCATATTCATAGAGGTCGTAGCTGAAGTCGATGCCGATGACGTTGGATTGCTCGAGCGTCTGCACGTCGGAGGAGGAGCCGATGTCGAACAAACACCAAGACAATTCGGCGGCGCCATAGGCGAATTCGCCGTCGTGGAGGGCGTTGGTGTAGCCCCATTCGTAGTCCCAGGTCTTGCCCTTGATGCAGTCCTCGTCCCCCTTGAACTCGCAGGGGAGGACCTGCTTCTTGACGGCCTTCTTGGAGATGACGACCCAGTTGTCCTCGTAATAGGAGTAGACGTCGTTCTTGCCCGAGGCGGAGTCGACGAAGGTCTCCTCTGCGTTGAGCCCGATCCATTGCTTGCCGCCGGCGGAGAAGCTCTTCACCGTGACGACGTGGCGTTGGTCGGCCTGGAACGTGTAGGCGCCAGAATATTGGTATTTGCCGAAGAACCATTTCCCGGACTGGTGGCCCGAGATGAGGCTCCCGACCTTGGTGTTCTTCCTGCCGTCGACGTCCATGTACGTTGCGCAGGACCTGGCCTCGCTTCCGATGTAGACGACGTATGAATAGATGTTGCCTGAGTCTGCGACGGTGGCGATGTAGCGGAAGTCGCTATAGAGCGAATTTGATTGGGAGGGGAGCAGATCGCCGTAGCCGTCGAACTTCGTCAGCGCCTTCAAGTCGGCGCCAACGGAGCTTTGGGCGATGTCGGTGATGCTCCCAGAATTGGTAGCCTCGCGGATCAGCGGGGAGCCGCTTGCGAGCATCGAGATGCCCGCGAAGAGTAGGGACAAAGCGTTCATGCCGATTTCCCCCTATAGAAGAGCTGCAGGGCGGTCTCGGTGACGCTGGCCCATTGGGCGTAGGAGTACTTGTAATACTTCTTGTTGGCGTTGAAGACCCTGGCCTTGTCGATGGTCCAGTCGCTGCCGTTGCCCCACGACTCGCTGTGGTAGAGACCCAAGACGAGGTCGAGCCTTTCGCCGAGGGTAAGTTCGATGTCGCGGGTGGTGAACTCGTGGACCTCTCCGCCCCAGACGGCATAGCCGTGGGAGCCGAGGGCGTATTCATATCTGCCTTCGACGTCATAGGCGGCCACCTCGTTCTGGATGGCTTTCGATGCCTCACTTTCGTCGCTTAGGTCGAGGAACCTAGCGTCATCGCCGAACTTCCATCCAGGGATGTTTAAATTGGCGGAGACGGCGTAGGCCCTGGATAACGAACAGGCGCCCACCTCGAAGGTCTTAACCTCGGGTTGACTGCCTTCCTTGGCGGCGAAGTTGAGCTGGGTAAGGCAAGGGGACCTGGATAGCCAGATCGCCTCGGTCCAGACGTCGTAGGAATCGGATTCGCTCGAATTGGTGGAGAAGAGCTCGATGGAGATTCCCTCCCCGTCAAGGGCGGCCTCTTCCAAGGAACGTGCGCCCATCGGTTCGAAGACGTCGCGCCAGTACTTGCCAAAGTCGAAGTAGAAATAGTTGTCGTCGCCGAAGTCAGGGACGAAGGAGAGGGCCTTCTTGTAGCCCATGCCCGCGAATCTGCTTGGGGTGATGACGACGCCGTAGGGCTGGTCGAGGTTCTTGTCTGCGATCCTGGCGTGGAGCTCGACTTCGTTCTTCGCGCCGAAGGGGGATTTCTTGGGGAAGGCGACGACGTGGATCGTGCCGTCTCCCAAGGTGCAGTACTGGGCTTGGTTCTCGACGACCTTATCAGCCAAAACGCCGGAGGCCATGACGCCCCCGACGGCGGTGCCGGCGCCCAAAACTGCTAGGGTTACGCCGGCGATTAATGAGATTGTTTTGGTCATGTGTTTAACTCCTGAATAGATTGAAGAGCCATTCCCTCGCCCCATCGTTTAGAAGCGACAGGGCGAAGGCGGCGAGCAGCAACCCGACGAGGATCCCTAGACTTGCTAGGAACCTTTTCATCTGAGCCGCCACCCATGTTTTGCGAGGATCTTTCGGTTCATCTCCGAATTGGGCACGAAGTCCCAGTCCTCGAAGTTAGGCCCCTTTTCAAGGGCGATGAGCTTTCCCGAGGTCGTGACGTGCGCTCTATAGGCGGAACGCAAGTCGCCTTCGGTGATGATCAAATGGCTTAGGAAACGGGACATCTTCATTCCTCCTCATCCGAGAAGGACGCCGTTCGGCATAGACACCAGGTCATGAAGAGGAACGAGATTCCAACGATTGCCCCGAAGATGATCAGGGCGGCCTGCCACCATTCCATGCCCTTATTCCCCCATCGCGGTGATGTAGATCACACTGGAGGAGTTGAGGTAGAAGTTGTAGGTTCCTTCCTTGGTGAAGGTGATGTTGGAATCGACCACGCCGCAGAAGTCGTAGGTTGCCCCGACGTCCCCGAACCAGATGTCGTTGTCGCCGTCGACGAACTTGAGGATCTTGACGGCGGTGTTCTTCTTGATCTTGACGTTGAGGAACTGCGCGAGGTCGGTGCCGTTCTTGTCCTCGGTGGCCTCATAGCCGCCTTGGACCTTCCAGGCGAGGTTCTCCTGGCCGGCGAAGTTCTTGTCGCCGACGAGGTAGTAGTGGCCCGCCTGACCCTTAACGGGGTGGGCGGAGGTTTCGTCCTTCTCGAACCAACCGCGGACGTTGTCCATCGCGGAACACGATGCAAGCCCCAAAACGGCGAATCCAAGAAGTCCGATGAGAAGTGATTTTTTGGAGTTCATATATCTTTCCTTTCATACTTGAAGCGCTCCGGTGAGATTTCGTCCCCCTCGTAGATGAGGCAGACCTCGCTTGCCATCTCGTAGGCGTAAGCGAATTTGTTGTTGAAGTCGGCTTCGGTGGGGCAATCCCTCCGAAGAAGGATGCCCCTGTCGCTGCCGTCGGTTTTGTAGGCGATTCCAATGACTCGTCTAGAAGGCCTCTTTATGCGCTTGATTTTTCTTCGAGTGCTCATAGGTTCACGTAGTAGAGACCGCCTCCCAGATCCTGAGTGGGGTTGTCCCACTCATAGCCATCGGGGTTATAGGCGAAGAAGCCGCCCCCGTTGGTATTGCCCCAGGCGAAGTTCTCGTCGGAGTACTCGTCGGTGTTGTCCGAGCCGTGGATCCTGACGCGGAAGGCCTGGCCGTATTGGATGTCGTAGACGTCGGTGACAAACCAGCCGCTGTCGCCGTGTTCCTGCATCTCGATGGTCTGGAGGACCTCGGAATTCGGATTGGAGTCCCCGGCGCGCTCGAGGAAGTACTGGTAGGTGACCTCCTGCGGATCGGAGCCTTGGGAGCTGGAACTCGTTTCGTCGTTGAAGACGACGTGGCTCGACTCAGGGTCGATGGCGCTGGGCGTGGAGCCGAAGGAGAGAAGCGAGGTAGCGGCCACCGCGGTGATGTTGGCGGTGACGCTGGTGGACTGCCCTTCGCGGCTGAGGGTTCCGGTCATCGTGTAGGAGAGGCCGAAATAGGCTTTGCCTTCGATTTCCTGCACCTTGGATTCGCCGAATTTGGCGTAGTCGCCGGAGACGAGGCCCTGGATGTCGGACAGGCCCAAGTCGACGCTTAGGTCCTTTGCCTTGATGGAGAAGGCATTCGTTTCGGTGATCCCGGCGTCGGCGATGGCGTCGAGGGCGTTGCCCATGACGTAGTTGGCGTTGCCGAAGCTAAGATTGCCTAGCGTGTACCCGCCGGTCAGGGCGATGGTGTAGGTGGAGCTGACGTTGTTGCCGCCCGCCTGGATGGCCAACGCCTCCTTGATGGAAGAGAGCCCGATTGCGTGGTCGGCGTCGACGTTCTTGACCGCGTTCAGCGTGGTGTTCTGGTTGAAGCCGAGGAACACCTGCTTGCAGTCGATGAGGATGTCGGCGTAGACGCCTTGGGCGGAGACGGCGCGGATGGTCGCCTTGGCCTGGGTCGCGAAGTCGGCCTTCTTGGTGATGGTGAAGGTCTGGGCCTGCGAATCGACCTCGGCGGTGATGAAGTCGGCGATCGCCGCGTTGGTTTCGCCGTTCCAGGCGACGGAGATGGTCATTTCCTTTCGGGTGGCGCCGCTAGGGGTGACCGAATAGGAGTAGATCTGGCTGACGGATCCGTCTTGGTTCTCGACGGTCGCGAGCTTACGGACTTTCATGCCGTGGGCGTCGATGTTCGCGTCGATGTTGCCGGGCTCTTCGGCGTTTTGGTTGAACCAGGTCTGGACGTCCCAGTTCTGGAAGCCGCCGGAGCCGATCCCGACGGTGGTGACGCCCGCGCCGAGGAGCAGGGCGACGGAGAGGACCGCGAGGGTCTTCCCTTTATTGGTTTTGGTTTTTCTGGACATCTTGTCCTCCTTTCCTTAGTTGGCGGCAGCGCTCGAAGTGGCTGCCTCACTTTGCGTGGATTTCTTGGCCTTCTTGTCGCCGGTGTACTTGGCGCCTTTCGGGACGTAGGTCACGGTGATCTCGATGGAGTCGTCGGTCTTGCCCTTGGCGGTGAAGACGGGGTCGACGTCCTCGACGTTGGCGTAGGGGGCGTAGAAGAAGGCTCCCTTCTCCTTGGCAAGGCCCTCGTCGTAGTCACTGTAGAACTTGACGTCGACGGCGTGGACGTCCTGCTGCTCGGCCAGGAGGTCAAGGTAGACGGTGCTGTCCTGACTGACGAGCATCACGCCCCTCATCTCCCCGTTGCTGAAGAGCGAGTTTACGACGCGGATACAGCCGTTGGAGTTGACGTATTGAGCCACCTCGAAGTCGGGGATGGTGTAGTAGGTGCCGCCTCCGGTGTAGGGGATGGACGACTTGTCGGTGTGGGCGAAGCTCGTCTTGACGGTGATGGTGCCGTCGTCGTTCTTGACGCATCCCTTGGGGTAGTAGGCGGTGTCCTTGTGGAGGACGTTGTCGTCGACCCAGCCGTGGAACGTGTTGCTAAGGCCGTAGCCAGCGGCGAGAGCGCCACCGGCGGCGACCACGGCGAGGACGACGATCAATGCGGTTTTGGTTGAAGATTTCATGGTTTATCGTTTTCCTTTCGAATGTTTGACTTTGTGGATGCGGATGTGGCTCCCGCCCCAGCCTTTGATCTTCTTGGCTGTGGCCTCGGCCTCTTTGAGGGTCTCGTATCCAAAGACCCTTTGCTCGCGGATCACGGGCCTTCCCTGCCTTTTGGATTCCCTAGGAGGGATCCTCCAGGTGACGAGGTAGTTCGCGTCCGCTTGCTCGAAGGAATTCGCCTTGAGGCATTTCCCTTTGTGGCGGTTCAGGTATTCGCTGATGGTCATGGTTCGGCTCCTTAGTGCTGGCAGTCGTGGAAGAGCTTCGTCGGCCAGGTCTTGCCGCCATCGGAGGAACACTCGATCCGGATGAAGCGGCGTTTGCCCTTGTCGCGGGTCCTTAGCCACGCCATGTCGTTGTATTGGTCGAGCGCCATCTGCATGTCGTTGACCGGGACGGTGACCCTGGAGTCCTTGTCGGAGCCGAGGTCGTTCTCGTCGATGTAGCCGTAGCGGATGCGGAACTTCTTCCCGCCTCCCGCCAGCCCTGCGAGGAAGGAGGAAGCGCCTTTCGACGCGCCCATCTTCTGCATGGTGTCGGCCCTCTTCTTGAAGCCTTTGTCGGCCTTGAATTTCTCCGGGTGCGCCTTGCGGTACTTCCAATAGAAGTAGCGGCGCCTTGCGGTTTTCTTGGAGTAGCTCATCGCTTCGCCCTCCGTTTGGCGAGGTCGGCCATGAACTGCTTTTTGTCGGGTAGCTGCTCGCCCATGAGGATCGCCCAGCTGCAGGCCTGCTCGTAGCGGTATTCGTCATTGCTGACGCCCGCGTTCTTGGCCACCGCGGCCTCCTCTTTGGAAAGGGGTTTGTAGTAGCCGCCGAGGCCCTTCTTGGGGAATCTCTCGGGATGGGCTTTGCGGTATCGCCAGTAGAAGAAGCGGCGTCTGGATGATTTCTTGCTCATCGTTTGCCTCCCTTCTTCTTGCGCCGCATCCTGTCGTAGTAGGATTTGCGGACGAGCTTGGAGTAGTTGCGGTCACCGGTGGCGTAGTCGACGGACCATTTGGTCTTCTGGCTGCCGTCGGGTGAGATGGAGGAGAAGGTGTCGTAGGGATGGCTGTGGCCATAACGGTCCTTCTTCTCCAAGCGGTGGCTCCTTTCGAAGGGGAGCCCCGCGCTTCCGAGGATCCATCCGGCCTGCTCGTCGGAGATGACGTCATGTTCGACGTTGATGGGTTTCCATTTGCCGCCGGACTTGACGTAGTCGGTCTTGGTTAGGGGGATGTGCTTGTGCTTCCTGGAGAAGACGCTGTATCGCTTAGCCATTGCGACCTCCCTTCTTCCGATGGGACTGATGGAACTTGACGACGTCGTCGGAGGTGCGGAACTTCCGGTAGTCGAGGAACATCGATTCCCTCTTGGATGCGGGCATCGCGTCGACTTCCTGGATGAAGCCTTTGGCGTTGCGGGATCTGACGACGGAGTCGGTCCTTGAGTCGTAGCGGTAGCCTAGCCTTGCGAGCCTGACCATTTCCGCCCCGTCGATCCAGAAGCTGAGGTTCGTGGCCTTGCCGGTCGCCCTCATTCGCCCTTGGACGCGGAGCGCTTCGTCGCGGTTTTGGAAGTAGGCCTGGCGGTATTGACCGTTCGCCCCGTAGAAGGCGAGGACGTAGGTCTTACGGACCTTGGGAGTGGGTTTGCGTTTGCTCATCGCTTGCCTCCCTTCTTATCGCCTTTCCTCTTCATGGCGGCGTATTCGCGGCCAATTAAGGAGGCGTAGGTCTTGTGGATCTTGTCGCCCGTCCACTTCTTGACCTTGTCGCCGTAGATCTTTTGCAAGAACTCGGCTTGGTCGTCGTGGTAGCAGCGGAAGCACCCGGCGTCGACGAGGCCGGAGCCTTTCTGCCAGTCGGTGTGCTTTTTGGATGGGAAGTCGCCGCAGTTGTAGTTGTTGGCGTCGACCTCCATGACTTTGATGGCTTTCTTACGCGAGCCGGTCATCGTCGGCCCATAGAAATGCGTGATTTCTCCCCTGATTAGGGATCTGGCCTTTTTGGTCGTTGACCGAGGCCTGAATGGCTTTTTTGCATTCACAGTTACCTGCCTTTCTTTGTGTATTTGGCGTTTTGTTGAACGCGGCCATCGCGTTGACTGGTTGGGTTTTCGTACCAGACGACGTATTTTTTCTTTAGTCGAGGATCGGCCCGGATCCTCAGGAAATCTTGGTAAGTTGCTCCGAACACCGATGAGGTGTAGAGCATCTTTCTTGCGTAGCTATGAGTGCGCTTGAACTTGGTTCGATCCGATATATGGACAATCACAGTTCCTCCTTCCTACGGCTTCTTGTGAACCCTTACGGGGTACTCGCCTACGTTGTTGACTTTGACGTACTTGAGCGCCTCTTCCATTGAAGAGAAGCGCATGGAGTAGTTGTCCGGACTCTTGACGATGGCGATGCCTCTGAGGATGCTTGGGCCGGTTTGGTCAGGCGGATATACGTCGTATCCTTTGCCTTTTCCAGTCGGCAGTGGGCCTTGGATGGCTTTTTTGGCTTTCGAGTAGAGGCCTTTTCGCTGACTGGTCGAGGGTATGGCGTGATTCTTGAAGACGAAGTTTGCGAGCTCGCTCCGATAACGGGCGCCAAGCATGTTTCCGTCTTTTTTCATCCTTTCCGCCTGACGAGAGAAGCGGACGGCTAATCGTTCGCTGGAGGCTGGATCGAGAGGCCTGATAGGTTTCTTTTCGTAACGCCTTCCATTCATCGGCCGCCTCCTTTCTTCTTTCGCGTTCTGGAAAGGTCTTTCACGTCATACACACGTTGCGCGTTCCTACTATTTAGATAGGAGTCGCCTTGGTAGATGACGTATGCCGTCGGACCGCGTTTTCGGAATGGAATCGGGAAGTTGGTTACCAGCGTTCCCATGAAGTCGACTGCGACGTTAGGCTCAATGGTCGATTCCTTGCCGTTGTCACGGCGGGAATAAACGTAAAGGCCCTTCGCGCGGAGGGCTTCTTTCTCCTTCCTATCGAGGCGGAAACCCGTCTCGTAGTACTTACGTTTCTTGGGCATGTTTTCCTTTCTGGAGGTTTTCCCTCCCTGGGTGCCACTAGCGGAGCGCAGGGCTAATGGCACCTAGGGAAGGCCCTCGTCCATGGAACAAGGGACTCCTTTTGTTTAGTTCTCTTTCTTTTGGGCCGGACGGATTTCGGGCTTGAAGCTGGTGAGAAGGTTCATCTCAACACGCTTGAGGAAGAGCTTGATGAATTGGGATTCACGATCAAACGTTTCCGATTTGCGGACATCGTTGGAGAGGATGACGTCGATGCGGTAGGTGACGTTGCCGTCTTCCCATTGCGTGCCCACGACACGAGCGTGGACTTTTGCTTTGTACTGAGCGGGGGTATAGGCCTTTCCGTTCTCACAGGCGATGAGTCCATATTCGTCGGAGGTTAATGTGATGCGGTATTTGGTGACTTGGTCGAAGTTGAGGACGACGTAGTACTGATCACGCGTAACGCCGGTGGAACGGGTGACCATCTCGTCGTGGATGATGTCAGCCCAGACACTCGGCATTTGTTTGATTTCTTCGTCGGTAGCGAAGCGGGCGGAATTGAGTCGATTCTCTTCACCGACCTTTAAATCGCTGAGGTCGTCGATCTCTTCTCCGATGGCGGGCTCTTTGACGGGAGCCGCCGGTTTGATGGTGGGGTTGGCGTCCTTTGGGGCGCCTTCGTTTTTGTTAGGCATTTTTCGTTTTGCTCCTTATTGAGTTGCCCTTTGACCCTGGGCGAAGGGTCCGATTGCCCAGCGATGTATCGCCAAGTGATGCATTTCCGTCCTTTTCCATGGCGGGCGGATTTTGTTGCAACCCCTGGGATCCGTGGCTATAATGGCGTCGGATATATCGTTGGAACTTACATTTCGATGAGAATGTTGCGTTCTTCGGATACATCCACACTATATATCGGCAAAAGATACATTTCAAGCAAAAATATACTTTGGAGGATACATTTATGGAAAAGTGGGAGCGTTGGGATCGTCTTGTTCAGGCAAGGAAAGCCAAAGGAGTCACCCAAAAAGAAGCAGCCGCCTCGTTAGGAATTGCTTATTTGACCTACAACCGTTGGGAAAACGGCGAGGCCTTCCCTGATAGCATCTTCAAGCTACGCGAAATCGCTGATTACTTTGAGGTATCGATCGATTACTTGATGTACAACGATCGCTACAGCTCTTTCAGCGGAATAGAAAAGCAACTCCTCTTAAATGCAGCTGCGTTACTCCAAGAGAGGCTATCTGACAAAGCGGCCGCTTCCCCAAATGAAAAAACGGCCCAATAGGACCAAAAATGTTGTCGACAACGGACAACACTTTGACAACAGGACTATGAATTTATTCATCACATGTTCGTCAAAATGTATCTTATCCCGATAATCCGAGACTGTTGATTATATCACCTGAAGATATATGAGATTCGTGGTTATATGCCCCCCTCAGCCACCAAATCGTCAATGAAAAGTTCCGAAAAGTCTAGATGGCATCGGAACTTTTTTCATTTTTATAGAAGAAGAAAAAAGTGATTTGTAGTAAAATTCGTAGTAACAATCCACTGGTTTTCAAGCGGCAAAAAAACATGGTTTTACTGGCGGGTTTTTCTCAGCCACCAAGCGATGCTCTTAACAGAAAGTGTAAGGCGATAACTAAAACCGCGTCTGGATTTTGTTGCGCCAAAATCGGTGCCGTTTTTGAACCTATTGGGAAGCTTTGAATAGTGTTGCGACGAAGGCTCGATTCCTGACCAAGTGCTACGCCTTGTCCTCAATGGGCCCATTGTCCCTTTGCTCAGCGAAGGGTTTTAGCCCACGCTTGTTCACTCGCGCTGGAACAATATGATGACGAGGGCTACGTTTTTTGTTGCAATCTATACGCGCGCTCTTACACTTAGCCCCGTTGATTTTGGAGGCTATATCCATGAACGACTATCTGCAACGTGTCTACGACAAACTCGTCGCTTCCTATCCTGAACAGAAAGAATATCTGCAAGCGGCCAAGGAGATCCTTTCCACCCTTTCTTCGGTCGCCGATGCGCATCCAGAGTATGAGAAAGCCAAGCTTTTCGAACGCTTCGTCGAACCTGAGCGCATCATCTGCTTCCGCGTCAACTGGGTGGATGACAAAGGGGAAGTACAGGTCAACCATGGATACCGCGTCCAGTTCAATTCCGCGATTGGCGCCTATAAGGGCGGCCTTCGTTTCCATCCTAGCGTCAACCTGAGTATCCTGAAGTTCCTCGGACTCGAACAAGTCCTCAAGAACTCCCTGACGGGTCTTCCCATCGGTGGAGGAAAAGGTGGCTCCGACTTCGATCCCAAGGGCAAAAGCGACCGTGAGGTTATGGCGTTTTGCCAAGCCTTCATGAGCGAACTCTATCGCCATATTGGCGAATTCACCGACGTCCCCGCGGGCGATATCGGGGTAGGGGGCCGCGAAATCGGTTTCCTCTACGGCCAATATAAGCGCATCATGCAGCGTAACGATGGCGTCCTTACAGGCAAGGGTCTCACCTTTGGCGGCTCCTTGGTTCGCACGGAAGCGACCGGCTATGGCTTATGCTACTTTGGACAACGCGCCCTAGAAACGATGCGTAACGATTCCTTCGCGGGCAAGAAAGCCGTCATCTCCGGTTCAGGCAACGTCGCGATCTACGCCGCCCAAAAAGCGATGGCCCTCGGCGCGAAGGTGCTCGCGATGTCGGATTCCTCGGGCTATGTCTATGACCCTGAAGGCATCGACCTCGCCTTAGTCCGCGAGATCAAGGAAGGCCGCCGCGGCCGCATCAAAGAATACGCGGACGCCCGCCCAAGCGCGACATATAAAGAAGGGTCCCGCGGCATTTGGAGCATCCCCTGCGACATCGCCCTCCCCTGCGCGACCCAGAATGAAATCAGCATCGAAGAGGCCATGACCCTCGTCTCCAATGGCGTCCTCGCCGTCTTCGAAGGCGCGAATATGCCCTGCGAGCTGGAGGCCTCCCGTTACTTCATCGATAACAAAGTCCTCTATGGCCCCGCGAAAGCCGCGAATGCCGGCGGCGTCGCCACTTCGGGATTCGAGATGATGCAAAACGCCGGGCGCGTATCTTGGTCTTTCGAGGAAGTCGACGCGATGCTCAAGAAGACCATGGAAGGCATCTTCGACCATAGTTACGCGACCGCGAGCAAATACGGAAACCCCTATGATTTGCTACTCGGGGCGAATGTGTTGGGATTCGAGAAAGTCGCCGACGCGATGATGAAACAAGGCATTATTTAAGGAAAACGGCCGCAAAACCCAGACGAATTTGGGATGATGCGGCTTTTCTTTTTGGTTATGGCCTCTTTCTAGAAAGAGAAGCTTTTGACGATTCTTGTTCATCTTTTTCTATTTCTTGCCTACAATCGTGGGGAAACGGAGTCAATACGCATGGAACTGAAATTAGCAATCCTCAATATTTTGGAAAAAAACGCGAAAGTCGCGGTCGAAGACATCGCCCTAGAACTCGATGCCCCCGTCGAGGATGTGGTGGCCGCTATCGGGGAGATGGAGGCCGACCGCGTGATTTGCGGCTACAACACCATCATCAACTGGGACAAAGTGTCAAGCGAGAAAGTTGCCGCCTTGATCGAAGTCCGCTGCGCCCCTCAGCGTGGCGTTGGCTTTGATAAACTCGGCGCCCGCATCGCCTTGTTCGACGAAGTGGATTCCCTCTATCTTCTCTCGGGCGGCTACGATTTCCTCATCCGCGTCAAGGCGCGCTCGATGAAGGAAGTGTCGCAGTTCGTCTTCGAAAAGCTTTCGACTTTAGAGTCGGTTACGAGTACCGCGACCCACTTCATCCTTAAGAAATACAAAGACCACGGCATCCTCATGGAAGAAAGGAACGGCCAGCTTGATCGCAGCGCCGTCATCTTATGAGGGAGTTCGTATCCCAGACCGTCAAGGCGATCAAGCCTTCGGGCATCCGTAAGTTCTTCGATATCGCCAAGACCATCGAAGGCTGCATCTCTTTAGGCGTGGGTGAGCCAGACTTTCCCACCCCCTGGCACATCACCAAAGAAGGTATCTACGCCTTGGAGAAAGGCTATACGTTCTATACGGCCAATCAGGGCTTACTCGAATTAAGGAAACAAATCGCCGCTTTTGTGGAACGCCGTTATGGCGCTTCCTATTCCACGGACGAAATCATCGTCACCGCCGGCGCCTCGGAAGCGGTGGACGTCTGCGTCCGTTCGGTCGTCAACCCGGGCGAGGAAGTCATCGTCCTCGAGCCGGGATATGTCTGCTATGAACCTGACGTATTGCTCGCTGGCGGCGTGCCCAAGACCATCCGTCTAAAAGCGGAGAACGAATTCCGCATCACTCCCGAGGAGCTTCTTGAGGCCATCACCGATAGGACCAAAGCGGTCATCTTGAACTATCCCAATAACCCGACCGGGGCCATTATGGGAAAAGAAGACCTCGAGAAAATCGCGAAGGTCTTCATCGAGCGCGATATCCTTTGCATCTCTGACGAGATTTATGGGGAACTCACCTATGGCTCGACCCACGTCTCCATCGCCTCGATTCCCGGCATGAAGGAACGCACTTTGCTCATCAATGGCTTCTCCAAAGCCTATTCGATGACAGGGTGGAGACTAGGTTATATCGCGGGACCCGAAGCCATCATCTCCCAAGCGAAGAAGATCCACCAATTCTCCATCATGTCCGCCCCGACCATCTCACAATACGCGGGAATCGAAGCGTTGAAAAACGGCGATGCGGACATCGAGACAATGCGCGAAGAATATGACCGTAGAAGGAAATACCTCCTCGCGGAATTCAAGCGTCTTGGCTTGCCTTGCTTCGAGCCGCGCGGTGCTTTCTATATCTTCCCCGATATCCGTAAGTATGGCATGACCTCGGAGGAATTCTGCCTCAACCTCATGTACAAAGAGAAACTCGTCGTCGTCCCTGGCACGGCTTTTGGTTCCTCAGGCGAAGGCTTTATCCGTATTTCTTACGCTTATTCTTTGGACGCGTTAAAAGAAGCCATCGTGCGCTTAGAACGTTATTTTAAGAGGATCAGCCAGTAATCTGCTTTCAAATTCATGCCCTTTTGCAAAGCTCGGAGTGAAGGAAAACGGCATGGTCACGTTGACGAACTTCTCCGTTATGTCGAAGGCCTCGCGCCCGTAGACGCTCGTTATCGCAGACACGCCGTAGCCGGTTTCCTCGGCGAGCCCCACCTTGGAGAAGATGTTAAACAGACCGGGGTTCACAGGCTCGCTTTTGGCGTCGAAGAAATGGCTGAGGCTCAGATCGTAGGGGAGGCCTCCGTGCGAGATCACCTCGATCCTGTCGGAGAATACGTATACGGCAGACGGCGTACGCTCCAGCTAATTGCTGTGCACCACGGCGATTAATGAACCTGCTAAAAAATACGAAATCGTAGTAAAAAATAGTAAAAAATTATTAACTATGTTAATGGGGGCAAATGAAAAGTTATCATAAAGTGATATCAAAACCATATTATTTAGATAGCATCGAATGATATATTTAACCCCTGATTATCCCCCCCTCAGCCACCAAAAAGTCAATAAATCCCGAAAAGTCTCGATTACATCGGGATTTTTTCGTTTTTGTGCGTTTCAAAAATCGTAAAAAAATCGTAAAAAATAGGCAGGCAGTGCCTACATATTTGCTCCTTTTTATGCGTCATTTTATTCTGATGACCAAAAGTGCCAACTTAACAGGCAGTGTAATCTGCAGGTTATGACAACTTTTGGAGACTGAGAACCGGGAGAATGTCAAATGTATGTCTAGTTGCTAGGCATTTAGCGCCTGATAATCAGCTCGATCATGAAGCGCTGAGTGAGTGGTGGTCCAAATCCGATATAACGGTCTTTAGCGGAAGGCGGTTTTCCAGGGCCATTTTAAATCCGTCTATTGACTTTACCGATTTTGCCAATTTCGACCCTTTAAATAACCTTTGGTTATTCAGAACAAATACAGTTGATTCGGCTTTGGCTTTCTGTTCCTCCTATTGATTTCGGGTCTGCCGCTTGTATGCGCCAAAATCGACTGGATGCCGCGCTTCACCCTGTATAGACGGAGCTCGGATTTGCCGTATTTCTCGGAATCCGCGATCCCCTCCGGATCGTCGCCGAACCCCTCCCAAAAGGACATGCAGGCCTCGTAAAGGCGGCCCTTTTCGGCGATGATCTTGCCTATGAAGCAGCAGCATGCCTGCACGATCAGGAAGAAGTTGTTGATCGCCTTCAGCGACCTGACCTCGAAGCGTTCCAACCCGAATTCCTGCTTGACGAAGCGGAAGAACTCCTCGATCGGCCATCTCCTCCTGTATGCCTTCAGCGCCCTTTTGACGCCTTCCTTGTCGGAGCAGTCCATGTTGGTCATGTAGACCCTGGGAAGCGATTCGTTGGGGAAATATTCGGCGACGAGCCATACGGGATTGCCCCTCAAAATATCCTTGTGGGACGCCTTCGCGGATCTCTACGGAATCGATGACGACCCCCTTGAAGTTCAGAAGCCTTTTGACTAACCTTTTCATGGACATAAAAACCTCCCGTTTTTTCTTGGTCGGAAAGATGATAAGGGATTTATGTCCTTTTCTTAAAGAAAAAAGCGGCCCGCATGGCCGCCGTGCGCCGTGATTTCACCCACTTTTATGCCCGAATGACCTTTTTTTCAACATATTTAAATCGGGTTCATTAACATCTCTCTCCCAATTCGATAGTGCCTGCCGGGTAACATTCAATTCCCCGGCTAGTTCTTCCTGTGTCATTCCCAATTGTGTTCGCAGATGAC
>Ga0256405_10000920_pt1 | contig 88364 bp, 80 predicted proteins | sample RumenRJG_02DNA_FD_189096 | JGI IMG/M metagenome (GOLD analysis project Ga0256405, IMG submission 189096) | Bovine rumen microbial communities from Lethbridge, Alberta, Canada - RJG_02 | ecosystem: Host-associated > Mammals > Digestive system > Stomach > Rumen | place: Canada: Alberta... | reverse complement strand
GTGAGAAAAGGGGAAAAATACAACCCGGATTACGATTATCATGCAGCTATCGAGGCTGCGTGAGGACAAAGTGTTAAATATATAGTTAAAAAGAGAATTTTATTTGGAATTTAACATAGAATGCGGTTTTGAAACGGACTTGGAACGGACCTGCCCTTAACGCAAGTTTGCCGTCACGCTCTCCTTAGTTGTCAGTTCGATGAATTCGTGCTAGATAATTATTATGTCTCCATATATACTCCATCACTTCTCCATCATTTATCCATAGATACTCCATCAAAACGATGGACTTGATATGGAGTAACGATGGAGTAGCGATGGAGTATCTACCTTGTTACTGCCTGCAAAGATACTATTTTTCTCGGTATAATAAGAAAAACAAAATAGTGAAATTTGCAAAAGCACCTAAAAACATTACAGAAAAATGAAGTCCGCTGTGCTATTAATGGCAAAAACAAAAGAAAAATATACGTAAAATGAAAGTTTATTGACGATTATTGTTGACATTTCAGAAAAAAATGTTTATATTTGCAACGTCATAACCATACAAATGGTCAGACACAACATAAGGAAAAGCGTCACTTACGCTTTGTTTATTGGCTAGTTGAAACGTAGGAAATTTCAAAAGAGAGTCAATGAGAGAAGCCAGAGGTGGATGCTTACGGGTATGATACAACAATATCCGGAGTGTGCGATGCCGTAAGGTTGTCTGCACACTTTTCGGGTATATTCGTTTTTCATACAGGCGTAGGTGTTACTCTGTCTCGTCAACTCTCAGGGTACCCTACGACCTCAATTAGCATGGCGAGCAGATGTGGATACCTACGTTCTTTCGTTATGTGGTAAACCTAATCTATTTAATACCGCCTTAATCTGGTATCTTTTGGCACAAATTGGATAAATCATGAAATTCATATTGAAGCTTATAGGAGCATTCATTATTGTACATTTAACATGTGTTATAATTGACGTATTCAGTTTAGGAGGATTCGTTGTAACAGCCCATGTATTATCGAATTTTAGTTTGAAAAACATATTATGGGCTAGTGTTATAGCTTGGTTAGGTTTGACAATTGCGACTATCCTATTGAAATTATTGTGGAGTGTAGGTTTTGTTTTTTGTTCAAACAAATCAATAATTGCTGCAATACTCCTTATTTTATTTGGTTTATTCCGTTTCATAGACTATTGTGCATTTGTGTTGTCTGGAGAAACTGGAAATAATGAGGCTTTAGCAAAACTTATTGAAATGGCTCAAGATGATGCTGGAGACTTGTATTCTCTTGGTGCTTGGGCTTCTATCGCTTTTGCATTTATATTCTATGCAATTATGTGTATCCTTATTTGGTCTTTCTCTTTAGATGAAGAATAAACGTGTTGATTATGTATAATGTGGTTTTTCTCTGTCAGTATGAATCAGGAAGAGATGCTGACATTCAACAAAAAAGAAGGCTGATGAGTGGGATATATATTGTAAAACGAGAACGTTTAATAATTCCAGCAAAATGAAAAAAGTATTTACAAAATTATTGTCAATGGTAATAATGATAGGTGCCTTCATTTCTTGCGGCATTACAGATATGATTGAAGCTGAGCGCCCAGTTTCATATAATTCAAGTAATGTATATAAAGATTTGAAAATGGATCTTTTCAAGGGCTTTCTTGACAAGGTGTCAGTAGAAGATTTAGTAAAAGATCATGGAAAACCAGATACAATATTAGATGCTGAAGACGTAGCAGCGATTGAAGGATATGATATATACCAATACAGTTTTGAGGATGGAACTATTGATTGCTATGTTCCTAAAATGGCAACAAAAAAGTTGACAGGAACAATAACCAATGCTACTCTAAATATGGAAGCCATAGTCGATTATATCTATTATGAGCCGAAAAATAATATAGCATTGAATAATTTTATAGTTAATGATAGTATTCGCGCTCTTATTCCAACAGGGAAATCAGTCGTATATTATTTGATAGACCCATTTTATAACATTGTAAGAATTCGTTTGAACAGTAGAAACAAAAACGAAATTCTGAATGTGGCTTTAAATGATATCTCTTTACTTGAACAAAATAACAACTTTTATGAATTTGTTAACAAAGTCAATGGTGGAGAACCTGTTTCTTTAGGAGATCTAGGAAAAATCGTGAAGACAGAATACACAAAAAAAAGGTTGTGCTTTACTGTAATAACGAATGACCAAGAAATGGATTTAAAACTATTCGATTCTCAAAATCCTTCATGGGCTAACATCGTTGCCAGAAGACTCTTTGAAAAACAATGCGGTGTATTTAGATGGATGACAGATGATGTTATTCGTGAAGGAGCTTCCGTATCAATAACTCTTGTAAATGAAAAAAACAAGAAAACGATTGATAGGACAGTAGATTCTTCTTCCTTTAAGCATCTTTTTAAAAATGGTTTTTCTAATATAGATCGATTGGAAGCCTTTGCTCAATTTGAGAACCTCTCTTTTCCTTTTACAATCCAGAATAAAATGACTCATGAGAAATTAAGGATAGAAGGAAACTATCTAATTATTACGTTACGTTTTTCAGAGGAATCGCCCATGAATCATAATATGGATGTAAGTGAGTTTAAAGATCAGCAACTTAAACTACTATTAGACCCAGAAAACCCAGAACGAGATAACATAGCTTTATGTTTCAAGTCCAACTATGGAATAAAAAAAGTGTTTTCTTTTCCTGATACTGAAGCGATTATAGAGCTTACTCCAGATGAAGTAAAGAAGATAATGACAATCATGTAAGCGTAAATGAGGTGGAGATGGATTTACAATTCTTCTCCTTTTCATAACGAAGTTACTATTTCATTTTTTATTATCATCAGTAGACCATAGATAATAATTTGATATGAAAAAGTCTCTTGTTATATTATTGGCAGTTTTGCTGTTTCTATGCCTTGCGCCAATGCCATATGGATATTATAAACTGGTGCGTTTCATTTCGATGGTAGGCTTTGCTTATTTGGCATATTCTTACTATGCATTACAGAAGAAGGAACTAACATGGTGTTTCGCATCATTGGCATTATTGTTTCAGCCTTTCTTTCCAATCTCTTTGGGCAGAGTGATATGGAATACTGTTGATGTTATTGTTGGTATATTTCTTGTAATCTTATTGTTTAAGGATTACAAGAAGTAAAATGAATTCCCTCAATTGTAAATTCTAATATTTTGAGAATATAACAAATGTGAGTTCTACGAATTTTCAGAGGCTTAAAATTCATCGAACTCGCGTTAGTTTATTCTATATTCAATAGCGTTTCTACTTTTAAAGAAATCTATCAGATTCTTCGTGACACATATACGGTGAGTTGATGAAACGAGATTAACAGGACGCATAAACTTCACGGAATGACATTGCATATCCAGTTCCACATTACCATGAGCATTTTCTATCTCATTCACTAATTCGCTAGCATCCAGTTCTGTCAAATCATCAATATCAATTCTGAGAGTGAGCTTACGAATTTGATCATCACGAACATCCACAAGATATTTAACATCAACAACCTTACAGCTTATAAAGGTGCTCGTCGGGAACTTCTTCTCGAACTTCATCTTGATATACAAGGAACTGCCCTTCATGAACTTACCGCGCCATTGTGGCCAATCGTCGAAGAAGGCAAGTTCACCAGCACCTTCATAGTCCTCCAAGGTAACAACACCATATGCGGTTCCGCGTTTCGTAAAGCCCTCACGAATATCAGTCACGATACCTCCTACCGTCACATACTCCAACTTTGCAAGTTCTTCCTTATCAGCATCTTTCCCTAGTTCCGTACACTTCTTGTTACACAGATTCTCCAACACAACCGCATACTCATCAAGCGGATGTGCTGAGAGATAGATGCCCACGAGGTCACGCTCACGGTTCAATCGTTCTATGGCGCTCCATTCCAGAGCCTGCGCAGGCTTCGGTTTGGTTATCTCCACGCTACCGAAATCGCCGAAAAGTGAGTTTGCAGCCTCCGCCTTTGCCGTCTGATACTGATTGCCATATCGGCTCAGCATGTCGATGAAAGTATAGCCTCCGCTATTCTCCGCCACATACTGCTCTCGTTGCAGGCCGAAGCCGTCAAGTCCGCCACTAATAGCAAGGCACTCAAGTGCTTTCTTGTTCATAGAAGACGATGGCACACGCTCTACAAGAGAATAGATATCACCAAACGGACCATTAGCTTCTCTTTCTGCAATAATAGCCTGTACGGCAGCATCACTCATGCCCTTGATACCAGAAAGACCGAATCTGATTTCGCCTTTCTTATTAACGGTAAAGCCGTCCATAGACTCGTTAACATCAGGTCCCTTGGTAGGTATTCCCAACGACTTACACTCGTCCATGAGCTTGGTTATTTCCTTGATATCCGAGCGACGGCGAGTCATAAGAGACGCCATGAACTCAGCCGGATAGTTAGCCTTCAGATATGCCGTTTGATAAGCCACCCAAGAGTAGCAAGCTGCATGCGACTTATTGAAAGCATAAGATGCGAACTTCTCCCAGTCTGCCCAAATCTTCTCAAGAATCTTAGGGTCATGACCGTTTGACACACCACCCTCGATGAACTTAGGCTTCATCTTGTCAACGATGTCCTTCTTCTTCTTACCCATCGCCTTACGAAGGGCATCCGACTCACCTCGGGTGAAGTTGGCAAGCTGTCGGGAGAGCAGCATAACCTGCTCCTGATATACCGTAATTCCGTAGGTATCCTTCAGATACTTCTCCGTACAAGGGATATCATATTTAATCTCCTCACGTCCGTTCTTACGGGCAATAAACGAAGGGATATAATCCATAGGTCCCGGACGATAAAGGGCATTCATCGCAATAAGGTCCTCAAAGACAGTAGGATGCAGTTCACGAAGATATTTCTGCATACCAGCCGACTCGAACTGGAATGTTCCGACCGTCCTACCCTCCTGATACAATTTATATGTAGCCGGGTCGTCAATAGGAATATGGTCAAGGTCTATGTCTATGCCTCTCGTCTGCTTCACAAGCTTACAACATTCCTTCTGCTCAGAGAGGGTTTTGAGTCCGAGGAAGTCCATCTTGATAAGACCTGTTGACTCGATAACATGACCGTCATACTGGGTAACGGCTGTCTTTATCTCAGGGAAATCAGGGTCGTCAGCCGTAGATACCGGCACATGGTCGGAAATTGGATCTCGACAGATGATGAAGCCACAGGCATGAATACCAGTTGAGCGCACGGTACCCTCAAGCATCTTGGCATATTTGATAGTATTTGCCTCACGAGGATCGGCACTCGCCTCTGCCTGCTGAAGCTCAGGAGTACACTTGAGATAGTTGGCAAGCTTTGGTTTCATACCGTCAGGAAGACGGTCCGGCATAGCCTTACAAAGCGCATTACTCTTGTCAAGAGGCAGTTTCTCCACACGAGCAACGTCCTTGATAGAGTTCTTTGCCGCCATAGTACCGTAGGTGATGATATGCGCACAATTCTCCTTACCATATTTATTCATTACCCATTGAAGCACCTTACCTCGACCATCGTCATCGAAGTCGGTATCAATATCAGGCAAAGAGATACGGTCAGGATTAAGGAAACGCTCGAAAAGAAGGTCGTATTTCAGAGGATCTATCTTCGTGATACCAAGGCAATAAGCCACAACACTACCCGCAGCAGAGCCACGTCCCGGACCTACCCAAACGCCAAGTTCATCACGAGCAGAATTGATAAAGTCTGACACGATAAGGAAGTATCCAGGGAAACCCATCGTCTTCATAATGTGAAGCTCGAAACGGATTCTGTCCTCTACGTCCTCTGGTATTCCATAAGAGCCCTTTATCAGTTTATCAGCCGTGAGATTATCGGCAGTACCACTTCCGTATATTCTCTGAGCACCTTCGTATGCGAGTTTTGCAAGATAGTCGGCCTCGAATTTTACTCGGTAGATTTTATCATATCCGCCAAGTTTCTTTATCTTCTTCAGGCCCTCTTCTTCCGGCATCTGATTCTCGCCGTTCTCATCGCTTGTGAACTCCTTGAACAGGTCCTCTTCCGTATATTTCTTTCGCCACTCCTCTTCCGTACCGAATTCTTCCGGTATAGGGAAGAAAGGCATAATAGGGTCACTCTCAATATTATAAGTCTCTACCTTGTCGAGAATCTCAAGCGTATTGCTCAAGGCTTCAGGAACGTCAGAGAATATCTCATTCATCTCCGCCTGAGTCTTGAACCACTCCTGCTTCGTATATCGCATACGGTTAGGGTCGTCCAAGTCCTTACCCGTTGAAAGACAAAGCAGATGGTCATGCGCCTCCGCATTCTCCTTATCAACAAAGTGAGAATCGTTTGTGCATATCAGTTTTATTCCATACTCCTTCGCAAACTCCATCAGTACACGATTTGCCTTCTGCTGCAAAGGGAAGGTCTCACGATTAGCCATAATGCTCGGATCTGTCACCTCATGGCGTTGCAGCTCAAGGTAATAGTCATCTCCCCAGATGCTGTGATACCATTCCACAGCCTCACGAGCGCCCTCGATATCGCCCTCGATAATCTTCTTAGGCACCTCTCCACCTATACATGCAGAGCAGATGATGAGGTCCTCATGAAACGCGGCAAGATCTCTTCTGTCAGTTCTCGGACGACCATAATATCCGTCCACCCACGCACGTGACACGAGGCGGATAAGGTTCTTGTAGCCGTTGAAGTTTTTGGCAAGAACGATGAGGTGATAACCGCCGAGGTCACCATTCGCCTTAACCATATCCTCCTTGTTGTGATGCGCAACATACATCTCACAACCGAAGATTGGCTTGAACGGTTCCTTGCCATCAGCCTTGAGCTTTTTGTTGACTCCATTACAATAGTCAAACAGCTCCTTTATACCGAACATATTTCCATGATCGGTAATGGCAATACCCTTCATTCCGTCGGCAACAGCCTTGTCAACGAGCTTACTGACAGACGCCTGTCCGTCAAGTATGGAATAATACGTATGAACGTGTAGATGAATAAAATCCTGCATAGACGCAAAATTACGGAAAATTCACAAGACAACCTTACTTAAATGGCAAAAAGAACAATAAAGTAACGAAAATATGGAAAAAATTTGCTATTTTCGATAAAATCATGTATCTTTGCACGGAATTATATACCCCGAATACGAAACTTGTCCTCCAAAATGGGAAAAAGAATAAAGAAACTTAAGAAAATCAGATTGCACCGAGAAGGTACTGATACATTAATCTACGGCCTAATGTTCATTGTTGCAATAGGTATTATCTTGTGGCGTTCATTCGAAACCCACATCCCATTCTATTGCTTCGCCTTCGTCTTTACGGCAATATATTGTGTTGTTATTAATTTCTTCCGTTGTCCTATCCGATATTTTTCAGAAGAAGACACGGAGAATATCGTTGTTGCCCCTGCTGACGGACGTGTCGTTGTCGTTCAGGAAGTAGAGGAAGACAAATACTTCCATGAGCCACGCATCATGGTCAGCATCTTCATGAGCCTATTCAACGTTCACGCCAACTGGTTCCCTGTTGACGGAAAGGTGAAGCTCGTACATCATCAGAATGGAGCGTTCCACAAGGCATGGCTCCCGAAGGCAAGTGAAGAGAACGAGATGGCAGACATCATCATCACAACCGACAACGGAGTTGATGTGCTATGCCGCCAGATTGCTGGTGCCATGGCTCGCCGTATTGTGACCTATGCAAAGGAAGGTGAGGACTGCTATATTGACGAGCACCTCGGCTTCATCAAGTTCGGCTCACGTGTGGACCTCTTCTTGCCACTTGGCACAGAGATAAACGTAAAACTCGGTCAGGCAACAACTGGCAATCAGACGGTAATAGGAAAACTAAAAATGTAAAAGTATTTACCATTTACCATGTACAATGTACAATTTTGAGGCAATCACGACAAATTGTAAATGGTAAATGGTAGATTGTACATGATAAGATGAAGAAACATATCCCAAATACAATAACCTGTTGCAACCTTATCTCCGGATGTGTTGCAACAGTATTTGCTTTATTCGGTGATGCAGAATTAGCATTATTGTTCATCATTCTTGGTGCAGTCTTTGATTTCTTCGATGGAATGACTGCACGAATACTCGGCGTATCAAGCCCTATCGGCAAGGAACTCGACTCCCTGGCTGACGACGTAACATTCGGCGTTGCTCCGGCAAGTATCCTGTTCGCGTTCCTCAACATCATCGACTACCCTTCATTCCTTGATGGATGGCGTAACGTGATTCCGTTCCTTGCATACATCATCGCAGCTTTCTCGGCTCTGAGACTTGCGAAGTTCAATCTCGACACACGTCAGACAACATCATTCATCGGACTTCCTACTCCTGCCAACGCCCTTTTCTGGGGTTCACTCATCGTAGGATTCGGACAAGAGATGATGGCCTGCACATACATCCTGCCTCTGCTTATTATCGGCATCGTGGTAAGCTCATGGCTGCTTATTGCAGAGATTCCGATGTTCGCCCTTAAGTTCAAGCATTGGGGATTCAAAGGCAACGAGATTAAATACGGCTTTGTCATCTTTAGCGCAATAGCACTTGCCTGCGGTATCGCCTATGGCATCAAAACAGGCGATGACAGAATCTACTATTCGCCTTTAAGCGTCATCATACTTGCCTATATCGCAGTATCAATCGCAACACAGAAGAAATAAATGCACATATTAATCGTCATATTGCTGCTTCTGCTGCTGTTTGTGCTTGTGCCGATTCTCTTCTTAGGAATTGTTGCATACGCAAAACTGAGAGGTCTGTGGTATAAGCTAACGGGACGTCCGCAACCCAATCCATTCAGCGGATTCAACGCCAACTTCAACACCCGAAGCAGCTCACGCGAGAACGCCACACAAGGCCGTCAACAGCAAGCCTCACAGTCGGCATCTTCAAGCAACAGCAATGGCAAGAAGATATTCTCTGCCGACGAAGGTGAGTATGTCGATTTTGAAGTCGTTGACTGATACATATACACTTTATATAAAAGCCGAAAACTATGAGACAAGCCTTTCTACTATTCCTACTCGCACTATGTTGCTCAGTCCATGCACAGATTCCCGCAGGAAGGAGCAAAACAGTTACTATGTTTAGCGATTTCCAGCCTGCCATCATCAAACTGAAGGATGGCAAACAAAGTGTGCATAAGCAGACGAACATTTTCCTCAAGAACAGTACTCTCGTATATAAGAAAGCCCCTACTGGCGAGATAATGGAAGCCTCCATGCCTGTAGTGGCTGGTATAACCGTTGGTGAGCGCAACTTCATCAACGTTAAGAACCGTCTTGCGGAGGTAGTAGCCACAGAAGGCAACGCGACCCTTGTGCGCATCCGAGTAATTGACGTAGAGACCATGAAGGGCGAGTATCTGAACAACAGCATAATGACCAACTCATCCATGCTCGACGACCTCAACGCCGGACGATTAATCGGTGAAAGCATGTCAACAACACGCATCGACGGAGCAGAAGATGAAGAGCCATACCCTCTCATGGACACTTATTATTATGTAGTAGGCGACAAGGCTACTATTGCCCAAGAGCGTTCCATTAAGTCTGCCCTGAAGAAAGAACAGCGCAAGGAATACGAGGTCATCATCTCCACAGGATTCAGTTGGACAAGAGCGGAAGACCTCGCAAAGCTTCTCAAGCTCTTCAATCAATAATGAAAAACTACATCTTCGACCTTGCCGGCGTCATCATAAACCTTGACCTTGAGCGCGACACAAAAGCCCTGAACTATATCGGACTGCCCGACTTCGAAGGCTGCATACGACAGCCAGAAATTGCAGTCCCTACCCTCTCCTATCTCAACGGACTCATGTCCGAGCAGGACTACTGCGACACCATCCGTCCGCTATGCCGCGAAGGCATCAGCGACGAGGATATCCTATGGGCTATGGACGACGTTCTCGACATCATTCCCGAATCACGAATACAGATGCTTCTCGAACTGCGCAAGCATCACAAGGTGTATCTGCTAAGCAATATCTATGACAGAGGCTGGCAGATTGCCACAAACGCTTTCCGCAAGCACGGCGTAGAGCCCGAAGACTGCTTCGACCAACTATTCCTCTCACACGAGATGCAGCTCGCCAAGCCCGATCCCCGCATCTTCCAAGCTGTAATCGACGCTACAGGTATCTCTCCCGAGGAAACCATCTTCTTCGACGATTCAAGAAGCAATATCGCCACAGCTAAATCCATGGGCTTTCAGGCTCACCTCGCCCCGATGAACAATCTCGAGGATGTTTTTGCAAATGAAAAGGTTTTCTCCTGATTTTTTCTGATTACCCGCATAATACAGAATATCGCCCTGAAGGGGCAAGGTATACACATAGCCCAGGGCATTCGCCCTGGGTTTTGTTGTTATCAGTTTTCGCTCTGAAGGAGCAAAAGCTTTGTCATATAAGCTTTTGCCCCGATGGGGCGCTTACTCGCCTTACTCATTCCCAAGGCGATGCCTTAGGCTATAAGCTTGTTGAACTTGCAGCCCGCCGTTCAGGGTAAATACGGATAATATTTTTTGGGGGGGCTATAGTTCACGTTAAAATACCACCCTACCTCACAACGATTTTCTTTCCGTTGATGATATTTATTCCCTTCGTAGCTTTTTCCAATCGCTGACCAGAGACAGAAAATACTTTATCTGATGAAATCACAGCCGGAGCCTCCAAAGCCATTATGTCTGTTGCAGGAGCTGCATCCTCAACAATAGTAAAATCCTGCCAATATGGAGCATTCTGATATGCTTGTTTACATCCTGCCGGAACATGGAGAGCAACTTCCTTTCTGCAACAACCAATACCATCAGCCAAAGTTATAGGTTCTGCCCAATGGACTATTACATCCTTAAGATTCGAACAATAGCCAAAAGCATCACTACCTATCTCCGTAACAGATTGAGGAATATCTATTTTCTGCAAAGCCTCTATTTGAGCAAAAGCACCTGCCCCAATACTTTGTAAGCCCTTACCAAGATTTACATCCTTAAGATTCTCACAAAACTCAAATGCTCTTTCACCTATACTCTTCACGCCATCAGGAATAACAATACTTTTCAGCGAAGTATTCTGCCAAAATGCCAGACCATCAATACGCACCAAGGTGGAAGGCAAATTCACTTCTCTAAGCTCCATACACAGATTAAATGCATCATACGGAATGACTTTTATTCCATCAGGAATAGTTACTTTCTTCAATCTGTCATTAGCATAGAAAACACCAATTCCCAAAGTGTCAATATTCGTCATATCAGGTAACTCTGTAAAGCCACAATTTGCAAAGCAATAATCACAAAATTTATGAACAGAAGCCGGATATTTTACAGACTTTAGCTCTGAACAACAATCGAAAGATCCTTTAGGAATACTATCCAATTCACATTCAAATACAACACTCTCTAAATTACTAGACACAAAACAATAACCACCTATGGAATCAACAGACGAAGGTATAGTTATATGCCTAAGCTTTGTCTGTCCAAACGCATATTCCTCTATAACCTTAATAGAATTTGGCAAATTTACCTTTTCAAAGGTACAACCATTAAATCCCCATTCCTCTATCTTCTTTACCGAATTAGGGATAATAACCTCCTTGACCTCAGAGAAATTAAACGCAGAAATACCGATAGTCTCAATACCATCGGGAATCTTGTAGCATTGATTTCCCATATTTCCTGTAGGGAATGAGAAGAACGTCTTACAATAGGAATTGTAAATAGGACGAAGACTTACACAATTATGGAAAGCCAGATAATCAACGAACTCAAGCGACTGTGGTACATTTATTTCGGACAAACGATCACAATTTTCAAAAGCAATTTGGCCAATATACATTAAGCCTTCATTAAGTGAAACCTTCGTAAGTTCCCAACACGAATGAAATGCCAAAGCATCAATATAAATTGCATTAGAAGGCAAATATACTTCTTTGAGACCATGCTCATAAGGCTCTGCAAAAGCCCTTACACCAATACCAACTACAGGAATCCGGCGTTCTGTTACATAATCAGGAATCCTGATAACGCCTTTATATTGCTCAGGCCCCGAAACAACTTCACAGTAATATGGAGACTCTACATATCTGTAATAGATTGTCTGACCATCAGAATTGACCTCAGAGAAATCATAGGTGGCATCATTGGCCGCATAAGTTCCAACACACGCACACAATGTTAAGAGAAAAAATAAAAGTACCTTTTTCATTTTTATGTATTTTTGACTGCAAAATTACACTATTTTTTCAAATACACAAAAAAATAAAGGGGGAAAATTTCCCGCAAAGGATTACCGAATATTGCCTTGCATATCAAAAACAGCTATGCTTTCTTTATACAAAGAAAAGAGGTTGGAACAGGACGCTCCAACCTCGGACGATTTCGCTTTTAAAGAAAAAAATGTAAAACGAAATCAATATTGGGTGCAAATATAGTGAATATATTCAGAAAAACAAAAAAAATAAGCCATTATTTTTGAAAATTAACACACATATTTGTAAATCTAATTTTTTTTCCCTACCTTTGCATCTTGAAAATCATAGACGTGCACCAGCCTTAAAGGCTGACACGCACTATTTCCCAGATGCGAATATCAAGGGAAATTTGCATCTTGAAAATCATAGACGTGCACCAGCCGTAAAGGCTGACATGCACTATTTCCCAGATGCGAATATCAAGGGAAATTTGCATCTTGAAAATCATAGACGTGCACCAGCCGTAAAGGCTGACCCGCACTATTTCCCAGATGCGAATATCATAACATTTGCACTTTGAATTTTATCCAAATATCACTTTGAATTTTATCTGATAAAAAATTAACGAAATAAATGAACAAACTAACATTTTTGTTTTTCTCTGCTCTTGTTTTTCCTTTGACAATGATGGCCCAGGCATGGGACGACGCTAAGTATAAAGCCATTGAGGCAAGCATTGTTGCGCCCCAATTCGCCGATGCAGAGTTCGACATCACAGCCACAGGCATCACAACGGCATCAACGCCGAATGAGATACAGACGGCTATCAATGCCACTATCGACAAATGCTCCGAGGCCGGCGGCGGAAAGGTCATCATTCCTCCCGGAACATGGAAGACAGGAGCAATAACCCTGAAAAGCAACGTCAACCTTGTGGTCAAGGCTGGCGCAACCCTACTTTTCGCCTATGATCCCTATCTCTATCCGTTGGTGAAGACACGCTGGGAAGGTCTCGACATAATGAACTACTCCCCTTGCATCTATGCCTATCAGGCTAAGAACGTTGCCATCACCGGCGACGGCATTATCGATGGAAACGGCACCAAGGACACATGGTGGAAATGGTGCGGAGCTGCAAAATACGGCTACGACAGCAACACTCTCCAGAGCCAGGCAAACGAATATGCAGGCAAGAACGCCCAGTTCAAGCAGGTGGATGACAACGGTAAGGTGCTCAGCAACCGCAACACCCTGCTGTGGATGGCAGACAACAATATTCCTACCGAAGAGCGCATCTTCGGACTCGGATGCGGTATGCGTCCGCAGCTCGTCAATTTCTATGAGTGCGAAAACGTGCTCGTTGACGGCGTAATCTTCCTCCGCTCCCCTTTCTGGGTTATCCACCCTGTTCTGAGCAAGAACGTAACCGTGCGCCGCTGTAAGATAATCAACGACGGACCTAACGGTGACGGATGCGACCCTGAGTCATGCGAGAACGTGCTCATCGAGAAATGCATCTTCAACACAGGCGACGACTGCATAGCAATCAAGTCAGGACGTAACGGCGACGGACGACGCACCCCGCGTCCTTCAAAGAACATCATCATCCGTGGATGCACGATGGAAGACGGACATGGCGGCGTGGTCATCGGTAGCGAGATAAGTGCAGGCGTTCAGAACGTGTTTGCCGAGGACTGCCGTATGGACTCCCCTAACCTCGATCGAGTACTTCGTATCAAGACAAACACCTGCCGAGGCGGAGTGACCGACGGCATCTACATGCGTAACGTAACCGTAGGACAATGCCGCGAGGCCGTACTGCGCATCAACCTCCAGTACGAGCCAAAGGAGAAGTCAAAGCGCGGCTTCGTACCTGTGGTGCAGAATATCTACATGGAGAACGTGACCTGCAAGAAGTCAAAATACGGCATCCTGCTCAACGGACTTGAGGACACCGTGGCTATCAATAACATCAGCCTGAAGAACTGCACCTTCAACGGAGTAACCGACAAGCCTATCCAGAAGACAGGAAAAGTAGGCTCAAAGCTGAAGTTCAGCAAACTCATCATAAACGACAAACTCATACTCGCCAAGGCACCATACAAGCACTACTCTGAGTGGATGACATGGAGTGAGATGAAGCGAGTAAGACATCCGTTCTACCTCGACTTCACCGACGAGGCTACAGAGCCTAACGGTAAGTGGTCATACGCAGTAGGCATCGAGCTTGAGAGTATGCTCGACACATGGCGTGCCTATCAGAGCGCCGACGTGCTCAAATACCTCAAGGAATACCCTGCCCGAATGATTGACGAGGAGGGAAACATCAAAGGCTACAAGCAGTCGGACTATAGCCTCGACGACGTGCGCCCGGCACGCTTCATCCTGCGCATGAACCGACTCTTCCTCGGCGATAACGAGGTAAGAACCTACGGCACGGAGAAAGCCGTTGCAAATGTTTTTGCACAGATGCAGTCACACCCTCGCACCACTACGGGCAAGGACGGACGCGGAGTCTTCTGGCACAAGAACATATACCCTAACCAGGTATGGCTCGACGGTCTTTACATGGGACTCCCATACTTCACCATGATTGCCAGCGAGATGGAGGAAAAAGACGAGAAGAACGTTGCAAAGCAGGTCTATGACGATGTTGTAAACCAGATTGCAATAACATTCGAGAAGACATACGACGAGAAAACAGGCCTCTGGAAACATGGCTGGGACGAGAAGAAATCACTCTTCTGGGCCGACAAGACCACAGGACTCAGCCAGCACTCATGGTCACGCGCCATCGGCTGGTTTGCCATGGCTATGGTAGAGGTGCTCGACGAGCTTCCTGAGAACTACGAGCGCAGCAAGGAAGTGAAGGACATGCTCCAAAAGGTAATGACCGCCGTGGTTAAGTATCAGGACCCAAAGACAGGCGTATGGTACGATGTCATGGACGTTAAGGACCCTAAGAACTACCTCGAATCAACAGCCTCATGTATGTTCTCCTACGTGCTTCTGAAGGGCTCACGCCTCGGTTATATCGATGCCTCATTCAAGCAGGCAGGCGTAAAGGCATACGACGGCATCATCAACGAGTTCATCAAGATCAACACCGACAAGACCATCTCCCTCACCAAGTGCTGCTCAGTAAGCGGTCTCGGTCCTGAGGACAACCCAAATCGTGACGGCTCATTCGAGTACTACCTGTCAGAGCCTATCCGCGACAACGACGCCAAGGGCATCGCACCATTCATCTGGGCAAGCCTCGAAATGGAGCGCGACAAGGCAGAGACAGTCAAGCTCGGGTATTAGGCCCCCTTCCCCGCTCCCCCGTAATGGGGAGAGCCTAAAGAAAAGTGAAGAATAACAAATAACGGAAAATGAGAATAAGACAAATCATCATAACCATGCTTGCCGCCCTTTCTCTCACATCGTGCGGCGATATTATAGAACCTGACGGTAAATGGGACCCTATGGTTTGGAAAGCAGAGGTGAAACCGACCAAGCACAACGATGCGTATAGCGTTCCCGCAACTGGAGGCGAGCTCATTTTCTCATGTAAGAACTATTCCAGGCCATGGATTGCCGATGCCTTGACGAGTGAGCAGCTCTATTCCACTCCCGATGAACAGCTCAATTATAACACAATAACCGCAGAATGGTTCAAGGCAGAGGTTAAAGACAACATCCTCACGGTCACTTTTGACAGCAATCAGACGACAGAGGAACGCCCTCTCAAACTGACCGTCACAGCCGGTGACATCTTCTACACCTTCACATTCCTGCAATCAGCAAGCAAATAACATAAAACAGCCTATCCCGAATAATCAGGATAGGCTGTTCTGTTTACATGCAGATCTTGACTTTATGCACTCCCAAGTAACTCCTATGTAAGTCCCATGTGACTCCCATTTTCCTTCTATGCGTCCGTTCAATAGCGGACGTATAGCGGTGTTAGAGCGAAGGAATAGCGAAGGAGAAGCCTATAACCTTCGGCTTTTTTATTTTGCGAAGATGTTTTTTTGAACGCTTACCCACCAGTCAAGTGTTCATGTTGATTGTACTCGAAGTTTGATTGATGCTTAATATGCACATCGCCACCAGAAGCGATGTCCGCATTCTAAACACTCAGCTGTACCATCAGCATATTCTACAACATCTTCACTCCCACAACAAGGGCAAATTCCTGATTCAATTGGTTTCATAGTCTTATACAGGTTAAATTGTTTATAAATGTATTTTTACTAACACAAGCAAAAATACAAACAAAAAGCGATATTTCCAAGAGAAAATGTAAAAATCTTAGGCTTGTGCTCAAAAAACATGGATTTCTACAAAAGAATTCATATTTATAGTAATTATAATGAAATTCCTCCTCCGTTTCGCTATTATGCTGACGGAGGAGGATAATGTTTTTACAATCCGAACTTGATCTTTGCGCCTATGCGGCACCAGAGACCGGGCTGGGGGATGGTGGCGTAGTCGTAGTATTTCTTGTCGAAGAGATTGGTGGCGTCAAGATATACGGACCAGCGGGGGGCATCCCACGAGAGACGGGCATCGGTGAGGGCATAGGATGGGTTATCACGACCTACGCGGTCTTGCCATCGCCATGAGAGACTGAGGTTGAGGCGTTTCCATAGCCTTCCGTCGGCACTCAACACGACCTTGTGACGGAGGTAGTCCATTGCGTATTTGCTGCTGATGACCGTTACGTCGTACTCGGAATCCTCGTTGATGTAGCTGTATTTCGCCGATAGCTTACGCAGAGGGCACGCCTCGCTCCATAGCTCTTGCGGAAGGATTTGGAAGTTTAGCTCATAGCCTTTGTTATCGAGCTCGAAATTGACGGAATGGAAGATGCCGTCGGACTCTCCTGTGAGGGCATCGGAATACGTCACCCAGTCTATCATATCCGTCTTGTGGGAATAGAAGAGCTGTGCCTCTGCCATGAAGCCGTTGGCGCGGTATTGCGCTCCGAGCTGGTAGTCGGTTGTCTTTTCAGGCTTCAGGTTGCTGTTGCCCTCGATGTTTGCTCCGCTATAATACAGGTCGGTGAAGGTTGGCATTCGGAGAGCCATGTTCCATGAGGCGTAGAGCTTCCACTCTTCGGTTGGGCGGTAGCTGATGTCGATGCCTGGATAGACGCGCCACTTGGTGTCGAGACCGTCGTTCATGTTCGCCAGAAGTCCGAGGGAAACGGTGAGGTCGCGAAGGAGGATGTCGTGCTCAAGGAATGCGGAGAGGTTAGTTCGCGTGTCCTTGTATTTGTAGAGCTTATCGGCTTCGGCATCGTGTCCGCCAGTCTTTTCCCAGTCGGATTCGTGCATTGGCTTGCCGAGTTTCGTGCTCTTGATGCCCTCGCCACGCACCTCTAAGCCGAGGGATGTCTTGCCGAGAGGGGAGGAGAACCATGCGTTGAGCGATGCGCCTCGGGAATCGACCTTGTGGAAGTTCTCGCCTGCGGGGTTGTCCTTATGCCATTGGTAATGGTCGAACCAGCGGTTCCAGTAGAGCTGTGGGGCGAGGTGTACGGCTCCAAGCTTTATGTCGGCGTTGAGGGCAGCCATCAGTCGCTCGTTGCTCTCCCATTGGTCGGTGGAGGAAGCGCCGTAGAAGGTGTTGGCGGCGTAGGGCTTGTAGCTGTAGCCGAGCTGTCCGCTGAGGGTGGCGTTTTCGCCTAACTGGGCGCTTCCGTGGTAGAAGACGCGCGAGGAGGTGAAATAGCTGTTTGGCGTTGCTCCATCGGTGCGCGTGTAGCCGCCAGAGAGGGCGTGGTGCGTAGGGCCAAAAGACTTGGCGAGGGAGGCGTTCGCGTGGGCGTAGCCGTACTGGCCAGTAGAGATATGAACAACGGCCTCTCCCCCCGCCCTCTCCCGTAGAGAGGGAGCCGATTCGGGCACGGTGGTCACAATATTTATCACGCCATTGAACGCGCTGGTGCCATAGACACGCGCGGCAGGACCTTCGAGCACTTCTATGCGCTCGATATCTTCGGGAGAAACAGGAAAATCGGCTGATAAATGACCTGTGTGGGGTGAGGAGATGTTGACACCATTCAACAGAATGGTAATCTGGTCAAAATTTCCTCCACGCACGGAGATGTCCGTCTGTACACCAAAGCCACCACGCTGACGGACATCGACGCCTGTGGCTAATTTTAAAATGTCGTTGATACTCTCTGCCGCCGCACGATGAATATCCTCTCGTGTGATGACAGACACGATCTTTGCTGACTCTGCGAGAGTCAACGGAGCACGAGAGCCGGTGACAACCACCTCTTCGAGCTTCAGTTCTGAGCGCTGAAGCGAGTCGCCGGTTGCCTCAGTGATGACGCTGATACCGTCTGCCTTTGCGTGGGAGAGGGTAGCGACGCTGAGGGTTCCGATGAGCACCTCACGACCTGCTACGGCGAAGAGGGCGTAGCCCTTGCGTGAGAAATGCTTGAATCGCAATGCCTTGCGCTCACAGAAAAGTTTCTGTTGCATCTGTTTTGTTAGAAAATTAATTAATAAAAATAAAATAAAAAACAATCCCTAACCCCAACTGGGGTTAGGGAGTTATATGCTGTTTATATTATTTCAGCAGATATGGGTAATGCAGAATACTGAAGATTCCAACGTCATTGCCCTTGGCATCGTAGGCATGGAAGATGAGTGTCGTTGCAGCCAATCCGCTGCCCCATGAGCCGTTGTCCTCGAACTCAAGGTATGTTACCTTGTCCTCATCATAGTAACGGAATGTTCCTGATACGCTAACATTTTCGTTTACCGTCATCTCATCGTTCTTGAGGTCATAGAACTTGGTAACGATGAGGTAATCCTTATACTTACCAATCAACTGGCCAGCGTTCATCTTGATAGTGAGGGTTTTCTCGTCAAAAGTGACAGGGACGATGAATCCGTAGTCGCTGAGAACGAGAGCATATGATGTAATGCCAGCGGTATCGGTTGATGCCACGAACTCAGCGTTGAGGGCATCTTCCTCGCCCTTGCTATTATAGAAGCCTAACATCATCTCTCCGAGAAGGTCCTTCTCAAGATCACATTGCTGAACGAAGATTGAATCCTTGGTTGAACCTGCCTCGTAGTAGATATAACCGCTACGGATGTGGCCTGTTGCGTTTTCTGCAATGCCTACAGAGAGTACTCCGTCCTTAGCCTTGCAGGTGATCCAGTCTTCCTGAGTAGAGCACTTGAGATCAAGGTTTGTTACGTATGGAATCTGGAGGTCAGCCTTCTCGTCGTTGAGATAAATATTCTGTGCCTCGACTGATACGATAGCGCCCTTCTGAATGACAGCAACCTCGGTAACGTCGCTTCCGCTCTTGATGACAATCTTACCGCTACGATATTCAAGACCTGTATTGTCGGTGGTCTTCACAGTGATGGTCTTGCCGCTTACAGAGGTAGTAAACCAGTCGGTTGAAGCAGTTACATCGATAGCAGACGGAGCCTCTACAACGATAGTACCCTCGGATGCCTTTACCGGCATGTCAGAAACATTCTGGCTAACGATTTTGATGGAATTGGTGAGGAGATATTCACCTTCGCTACTATCGTTACAAGATGTAAGGCAGAGGAGGGAGATCAACAAGAACAAGAACCCCTTTCCCGCCTTGCGGGCACCCTTTCCCCATGAAGGGGCAAGGGAATAGTATAGATGATTAATATTTTTCATAATTATTATCTTTTATGGCTTTTAGCACTCCGTCTCTTCCCCACTCTACGAAGGGAAGAAACGGGTTTTAGAGCCTTTTAATTATCAAACGGACGTGCGATTTGTTCCTTATATACTGTGAAGTATATCTCTGGATCATCTGTACGAACCATCTTAATCCATGTAGGTTGCTTAGGATCATCGGCAGTAAGGGTGTAAGAGAAGCCCTTAGGACCGGTGAGAACACCTATAATATAGTTATAATTCGCATTATTGTAGTACCATACGCCATCGCCTTCAGCAGTTCCTGCGAAGTAAAGGGTAATGATATCGTCAGTGAGGATATCTGGCTCGATATGCAGAGAACCTGCGTATTTACCGCTGACGAATGAGAATGCAAATTTGCCAGAATAGTCGAGGATGTCATTAGGACCAAGAATCATGTAAACAATATCCTCGCCTTCAGCAGCACTACCATCCTTTGCCTGATTGAAGTAAGTCATAGCCTTCTCAGAGATAGAACTTGCCTTGAAGAACCAGTTAGCGGTAGTGAGGAACTCGGTAAGAGGCTGTGGAAGGGCAACGAGGGCAACAGAGTTATCTGTTGGGTTTGCCCAGATACCGTTCTCTGAATAGCTGAAGCCAGTCACGCTCTTGCCCATTACATTCACGGTGTCCTTGAACTCGAATCCAGAAGTTGTGGTGATGAATGGCATGTCTGTGGTCTCGCCAGTCTCAGGGTCGGTGAACTTGAACACGTTGTTGACACGACGTGTGAGGATAGAGTCACCATTAATCACGAAAGCGTACTTACCAGACTGCATCTTCTCGCCTATCTTCTTCACAGCGTCAATATATTCATTTGCAGGCTGACTGAGGCGATGCATATACATCATAATACCGCTACGCTTGCCCTTGAGGGTGATAAGGTCGTTCTGAACGTCCATGATGATGAACTCGAAGTCACCATCCTTTGCCTCATATTCATCAGGTGAAGGTGTTGCGTATGCGTGCATCAATGAGTTATAGGTGTCGAAGCTGAGGATTGGACCGTCATCATTGGTGAGCTTATAAAGGCTTGTCTCACCCTTTTCTGCATCCTGTGAATAAACGGTAGCCTCAGTACCCTTGAACTGAATTGCATATGCAATACCACCATAGGTAAGCTCACGGTTTGGATAGTAGTCGAGTCCCCAACCGTTCTCATTGCCTGTGAGGGCAGCCTTTGTCTTGTCAAGAACCTCCTGCATTCGCAGAGAAGAAGACTTGTCGAAAACATCCTCCTGGTCTTTCAGACATGACTGAAGAAATAAGGTAGAAAGGAGGAGAAAGAAAGACAACACGGCCTCTCCCCCCGCCCTCCCCCGTAGGGAGGGAGCCGATCCGACAACGACGGATAGGATATTATGTAGTTTACTATTCTTTTTCATAAAATAAAACTTTTTGAGTATTTATTTGTTTGTCGTGAATGGCCTTTCGCACTCCAGCTCCCTCCCTACGGGGGAGGGCGGGGGGAGAGGCCGCAGTTTTTACTTTACTGTAATATCTGTAAGATCCACCTTGCCGGCGAAAATATCAGCCTGACGGCGCTGAACGGTTTCGCGGAGAACATCAATGTCAATATTGAAGTTTTCCTTCATGTATCGGCGAACGATGTCAAGCTTTGAGTTTATCAGCTCAGAAGCATGTACAGCTTCTTCACCAGTTTTCTTGGCCTTCTCCGCAGCAGCTTCGTCTGCAGCCACCATAGTGTTCTCCCAAGTCTTGGCATCATGGGTGATATACTCAGAGAGCATCTCGGCAAAGTCCTCCTGATAGGAGTTCTGAGAGTAGGCTGTGATGAAGCCCCTTGACAGGTATTCCCTGTCGTATGGCTCCTCACTCCACATATCACCAACATAGTCCTTACCAGTAACCAACTGGAAATCTGGAGGGATAACCTTTGTCTGGTTCATGATGTGGGTGAACTCATGATGGATGGTCTTGAAATAGTAACGGTTCATGTATTCCGGACCATTTTTGATATTATCACTAAGATAATTCAGACCTGCAAGCAGAATCTTACGACCGCCTTCAGCAGTACCAAGAATATAGGTTCCGTTGTTACGGTACTCCCATTCTCCGATGAGGAAGAACATCTTAGGGAAATAACGGCGTGTGAAGTCCGTGCCGGCAACCTCGTCGTATGACTCTACACAGAGATACTTTACGAGATGCGCCATCTTAACGGCATCCTCGTACTTTGCTGGTACTGTATAGTAGTCGTAATCAGACTCCGTTTCCTTATATCTGTACTTGAAATCGATATTATATGGAATGGCGAAGTTAGTTTCCAGCCATTTATCGAATTCTGTCTGCTCCTCATTAGGCGTAACAATCACGCTCTTGTTCTCGTCTGGATCGTCAGCGGTACAGGAGGCTAATGTCATAGCAGCTAGAGCAACAATAAAGCCTAACCAAGCCTTCCCAAAGGAAAGGATGTTTAAATAGCTTATATGATTATTCTTTTTCATAAGATATTGTCTGTTTAATTGTTTCTTGGATTTCTCTCCAATCCTGCTTCAAGTACCTTGTTAGGAAGCTGGAGAGCGCGGCGTGGATCGTCCTTTGTGAGGAAACCGACATTCTCCTCAGGCTCGCCGTTTGCATTCATCACACGACGTGGAATCTCGATGCCGTAGCGCTTGATATCGAACCAGCGAAGACCGAGGTGCATAGTCTCAGTACGACGGAAAGTAAGAACTGCCTGAAGCATATTCTCCTGTGTGCTGCCTTCTGCGTCGATAGCGAAAGCAGGGTTGAGATGCTTCTTGAGCTGTGAGTCGAGTTTTTTAGCATCAGAATAAGAATACTTTGCCTTGTTGTAGAAATCGTTCACAATCTCAGGAGTGAGAACCACCTGGCTCTTTGTCATGGCGTGCATCCACATGGTCATGTCCTCGCAAGCCTTGTCGTACTGCTTGAGCATGATATAAGCCTCTGCACGGCTGAGAAGAGTCTCATCGGTAGTGAGAGTTGGATATACTGTACGATAGTATCCAATCTTAGCAACAGGGTCTGTGTACTCAAAGATATATGGCAACTTCCAGAAGACAGTCTTGTCGAGGTTAGTTGCAGCATAAGCCTTTGGAGTTACATAGAATGATGTATAACCGCCCCAGAGCTGTGTAGCACGGATATCCTCCTTCTCAGCAAGATACTTGCCGTGAGAGTAGCGGCTGTTGTAACGGTAAGGACCGAAGAACAAGCCTGCAGCAGAATAAGAGGTGAGAAGCAAGAGGTTTGCATTCTCATCGGCATTGATATACTGATTGCTGATAGCGTCGAAGCTCTGTGTCATCTGTGCCATACCCTTCCAGTTGCGAAGCATAGATGCAGGCTGGTCGCCAAGACACAATGTAGCAGCCTCAACAGCCTTCTCCCATTGCTCGGTGAAGAGATAGAAACGTGTTGCGAGAGCGTATGCCGCACGCTTTGTGAAGTGGTACTTAGGTACTGTGTAGTAAGAACCATTCACAAGTGGAAGTCCTTCCTCTATGTCAGCCTGAATGTGGTTGTAGAGGTCGGTCATATTGCCACGCTCATACGAAGGATTAAGCTGTGTCTCAGGCTCGGTAAGGTATGGCAAACCAAGCTGAGTGTCGTTCTTTGCCTTGTTGTATGGCAAGCAGAACATATTTGCAAGCATGAAATAGTTGTATGCGCGGCACATGAGAGCCTCGCCCTTTGCCTCCTGCAAAGTAGATGAAGAAGACTCAGGCATGTTCTCAATTGCCTTCAGTACTTCGTTTGCAGCAGAGATACTTACGAGGGAACTCTGCCAGAAGCTCTCCAATGACTCATTGTCCTGTTCCTTCTCGTCCTTCCATGCCCATGCTTCCTCACAGAAACGCTCAGTCTCAGGGTTGCTCTCACCGTAGTCGTCGATATTATCAGAAACGAGCTCAGCTACATAGATATGGTCATGGTCAGGATAGGCACCTACAAGGAGGTTCTGTATCTTCTGCTCATTGTCTATTGTTGCGCGGTTATCTGGATTTGTGTCGAGGAAATCGTCACAACTCACCATGCAGAATGCACCTGCAATAATCGCGCCGGCATATGTATATTTTAATAATGTGTTCATAAATTTTTAACTTAAAAGGTTATTATTTTTATGGTTTTGAGGTCTTTGGGGTATATTGGCATTTGCTTTATGACCTTATGACCTCATAACCTTCTAACCTTAAAACCTGAAGATTATTTTACCTCAACGATGACGCGACGATCGTAAGCTGTGTTCTCAAGCATACTTACACCGCCCTTACTACTTATTACCATCTGGCTACGGCTTACGCCTAATGCCTCAAGTGACTTGGCTACAGACTCAGCACGCTGTGCAGAGATGCGGTTGTTGATTTCCTCTGTGCCTGTTGCGCTGTCAGCATAGCCAGTAAGATATACCTTGAGGTCTGGATTCTTCTTAGCAGCCTCGGCAATAGTACGGAGATTAACTTCCTCACCTGCCTCAAGCTGTGATGATGAGTTGAGAGCGAAGAATATTGAGAGTGGCATAAACTGCTTTTCCTTCTCAACCTTTACAACTTCCTTCACAACTTCCTTGACTACCTCCTTAGCCGCAGCAGGCTTCTGGTTAGCAAGCTGCTCGCGCAGACGGTTGATCTCAGCGTTGGCATTGTCAAGATCTGACTGGAGCAGAGCTGCACGACCGTCATCCTTCTTTACGCTTGAGTCGCTGCCACCAAGACCGATACGCAAAGTTGCTGTGAACTGCTTTGGTGTTGGAGCTGCCACACCACCTGCGTTGAAGAACTCAGGATCCTGACCGTTCAGCTTCTTGTCTGCATAGATAAGGAAGAGGTTGGTTGCCTGAAGCTTCAGAGAGAGATTTGCAAGACGAAGTTTCTCGGTAATGCTCTTTGGGAAGTCATAACCTACAGATATTTCCTTCATACGGATGAAATCACCCTTGGCAATACGTGCAGTACTGTAGTTGTATGCGTTGTAAGCGTATGAGAGGTGTGAGTCGTTCTCGTTCTGGCGCTTTGAAGCGATAACAGGGATGTTGGTGTATTTCTCATCACCAGGAACAGTCCAACGGTTGTTGAACTCCTTAGGAGTTGACATAAGGTCGGTGTATTCGTCAGAGAATACAGGATCAAGACGTACTACATTACCGAAAGAATAGGTAATGAATACGTTGAGTGACAAATTCTTATACTTGAATACGTTGCCGAGTGAACCTACGTCAGTTGGGTCAACAGAACCTGAGTACTCAAGGAAATTAAGCTTGTCCTTGTCAGTTTCCTGGAAGTAGATGCCTGTTGTGGTTACGTTGCCGTCCTGATCAAGGAACAGAGGCAGACCTTCATCGTTAAGTCCCATGAAAGGAATAGAGAAAAGTGCACCTACAGGATATCCCTCACGAGCGAATGCTGTTTCAGAACCTGTACTTGTACGTGACACGAGATTCATCACGTTATTTGTTGTCTTCAGGTCTGTAACCTCATTTGAAGAGTGAGAGTAGATGAAGTTGGTTGTCCAACTGAAGTCCTTTGTCTTGATATTGTTGGTCGTGAGACTGATTTCAATACCATTAGCCTTCATAGAGGCGATGTTACCGAGTTTCTCAATCTCACCACCTATACCCTGTGTAGTTGCAACACCGATAAGGTCGTAGTTGTTACGCTTATACCAGTCCAACTCAAGGTTAATGCGGTTGTCAAGGAATCCGGCAGAGAAACCGAGGTTAAGCTCGTGCTTCTTCTCGTATGTGAGTTCCTCGTTTGCGAGGCTCTTGATATAGAGCATACTCTCACGAACACTTGCGAAAGGACGCCAAGGAGTCTTACTACCAATCTCTACGATTGCATTTGAAATGCTTGGACGCTCAGCGGTAAGTGAGTAAGAAGCGCGGAGTGCGAGGTGTGAGAGTGTTGGCTCGAACTTCTTGAAGAATTCCTCCTCATGCACATTCCAAGAAGCAGATACGTTCCATGTAGGCAGCCAACGAGCTGCACGGCTCTTACCCATGCGGTTTGTACCCTCATAGCGGTAAGTTCCATTCAAAGTGTAACGACCTTGATATGAGTATGTTCCGTTAGCGAAGAATGCCGCACTACGCTCGTGCTTGTTCTCGAGTGTATAGTAGTCGGTGTTCTCCTCAGAACCCTTCTTGAATACCTGATATGCGTAGTTAGGAATCTCACCCATGGTATATTGCATACCCCAGCCACGGAACCAAGTCTTGTGGCGGTCAACGTAGTTTGTCTCCATACCACCATATAGGTTCACGATATGATCTTCTGCAAATACATCATTATAAGCAGCTGTGAGACGTGTGTCCCACTTGTACATATTGCGGTCTGTGCGCTCGTAGATACCACCGTCAGGAAGTACGGTTATTGGGAGAGCATAGATATTGTCTGGGTCTTTATAGAGGAATGGATTCTCATCACGGATGGTAGAATTGCCCATTGCACGATATGCCAGAGCCTGATTACTGTTGTCGAGGATATAGTGCTCCTGTCTTGTAGCGGTATTCTGCATACCAGCGAGCAAGGTGAGCTCAACCTTCTTAATAGGCTTGTACTTCAAGCTACCAGTAACACGGAAGTCATTCACACCCAGCTCCATATAGTTGCTCTGCAACTCATTGAAGATGTTGAAGTCAGCATAGTTACGAGTGTAGTATGTATCAGCATCAAGAGCACGTGAGGTGTTCATTGAATATGAATATGGGTTGATATCGAAGTCACGCTTCACCTCACCAGTTACAGCATCGGTTTCCTTACCGATAGTACCCGGAGCCTCCTGTTTACGGAAAGAAGCATTAGCGATAACGTTGAACTCAAGTTTCTTGTTGATATTGAAAGTTGAGTTGAGGTTTGCTGTATAGCGCTCAACCTCACTTCTCTTATACCATCCTGGATCAAACATAGCACTTACAGATACATAGTGCTGTGATTTCTCAGTACCAGAAGATACACTTACTGAGTGGTTGTGCATGATGCTGTTTGTGAACAGACGGTCGAACCAGTTTGTATTTCTCATCTCAGCAGCACGGAGATATGCGTTGCGTGCAGCAGCTGTGTTGGCAAGTCCGAACTGACCTGTTGAAGGGTCATACTCGGTGATGAGCTGATACATCTTACCATACACACCGCTCTCAGACTTCTTTGCAATCTCCGCATAGTTGAGGTAGCCCTTCTGTTCGAGCTCCTGATATACAGACATCTGATCCTGAGAGTTCATGATGTTGAAGTCATTATAGCTTGGCTTCAAACGCATGGTATATTCACCTGTATAGTTTACGAATGCACTTCCTGTCTTACCCTTCTTGGTGGTGATAACAATCACACCGGCCATAGCACGAGCACCATAGATAGAGGTTGCAGAACCGTCCTTCAGAATCTGGAATGACTCGATATCATCAGAGTTAAGACCGGCGATGGCACTTGAGATAAGTGTCTCTGCATCACCAGAAGACAGATCGTCAGCACTTACCTCGGTCACATCCTCCATGATAACGCCGTCAACAACCCAGAGAGGCTTTGAAGAGCCAAAGATAGAGGTTGCACCACGTACACGAATCTTAGGAGCCGTACCGAATGTACCTGACACGTTCTGTACGCTCACACCAGCAGCACGTCCTTCAAGGGAGCGTGAAATATCCGCCATACCGTCAATCTTTGCCGATGTAGCGTCAATCTTTGCGGTAGCACCAGTAAAGAGACGCTTGTCGGTCTTTACCATACCAGTAACGACAACGTCCTCAAGAAGACCGTCGCTAACAAGATTTACAACCATGCCAGACTTTGGAGCTGTAATCACAGTCTTCATGCCGACATAGCTGATAGATAATTTCTTGCCACTTGGCACATCAATAGTAAACTTACCGTTGATGTCCGTGACAGTACCCTTCTTGTCGCCCTGTATCATAACAGTAGCGCCGATTACCGGTTCACCATCCTCTTGTGAGAGAACAGTACCTGTAACCTTGGTTTGTGCCAGCGCTGTTGTTACCATACACAGCATACTGACCAAAAACAGGATAAGTTTTTGTTTCATACCTTAATACTCTATATTACTTGAAAAATTTTTATTTACGTCTTTATACCTCGGACTTTTAGGATTTTATGTCGGGCGGGTGTAATTTTCACATATGTTGTGATTTGTGTTGTATGCAAATGCAAAAGTACTTAAAATTTATTAAAAGAACAAACAAAATACTAAAAAACTTTCACATAAATGATATTTATCAAGCAAATACCATAAATAAGGTATGCGCGCGTAAACTTTTTTAACTTTTTGCGCGAGTAAAAATCATAGTTGAATCCTAAAACGGTCAAAGTCCCCACTAAGGGGGACTCTGACTTTTACTTTATCTTTTCTTTCAATTTTATTCTTTCTGAAGAATATACATCTCCTATTTTTTTCCAGAGACATAATAATTCAACATCTCAATTATTATCGTACATAATAGAAATGTAATCAATCTAAAGCTCCCTTTGATGACCGTTTCTTGCGAACGGACTTGAAGCGGACTTGAAGCGAAGGAGAAGCGGACCTGAAACGGCCCTATGGAATTACATGAATTTCTACCAATCACAAGTTCTTCGTCTTTCTGATGCAAAGATACGCAAAAGTTTTTATTCATGCAAACGAAAATGCAGAAAAATCAAGTTTAAATTTATATTTTTTCCACACCATTATTTATGGAATGCCAATCAGAGAAAAATCCCTAAACCCAACAAGCATCGAGAGACAACGATATATTTACATCGAGAGATAAGGACATAAAAAAAAAGGATCAGTAGAAACTCACGTCTCGGCTGATCCTCCAAAACTTTTATTTGATTATGAAAGGGGGAAACATTGTTATAAATTATTCTTCTTTCGGGGCTACTCTTATGAGTAGCGGAGTATCTGACCTGGGCGAACCTTAACGTCGCGTGTCAGATGATTGAGCTTGCAGAGTTGTTCAACGGTTACACCGCGACGCTTAGCAATGCCGTAGAGTGTTTCGCCGGACTTAACCTTATGATAGCGTGTCTCGGTGTACTGGCGAACCTCGCTTTCAGCAATTTCCTTCTGTTCCTCTACAGTCTCTGTTTCCTCAGGAGCACCATCAAGGCGGATAGTCTTGTTGACAGCAACAGACTCCTGCTCATAGTTGCTCTTACGGAACATATAATAGTCGGCTGTCACATCCTGGTTTACGAAATCGAAGAGCAAAGCAGGATTAAGCGCTACACCACAGAGACGAGTCTCAAAGTGAAGGTGTGAACCTGTGCTTCGACCGGTGTTACCACCAAGACCAATAGGCTGACCAGCCTTTACTGTTTCATTTTCATCTACCAACCAGTCACTCATGTGACCGTATATTGTCTCAAGACCGTTAGGGTGGCGAATGACAAGGAATTTACCATAGCCACGAGCCTCATATCTCTTTACACGTACCTTTCCTGAGAAAGCAGCACGAATAGTATCACCGATATAAACCTTAACGTCTATTCCCTTGTGCATACGTCTCCAGCGTGGTCCCATCTTACTAGTAATGACCCTGCTGGTCGTTGGCATACAGAAATGCTTCAAACTGATTCTGAATGAGTCAGGCAGTTCTGTCTGCTTGTGAGCGTATGTATTATCCCAATCGTCATACAGCTGTGAAGCTGGGTTTTGAAGTGATTCCCTTTCTATTACCGTCTTTAATGCTAAGGTGTCAACTGCACGCATTCTGCGATCAACTGGAGCCTGTCTTGCAAGCAAATCTTGTGCCGAGACTGGTGCTGAAACCAGCATGAGCATAAATGGTAGGATGAATAGCTTATATATTTCCTTTAAATTCATTAAAAAACTGTTTAGTTAATATTCAAACGCTTCCACAATTCCCCAATAGCGGAAAAACTGTTGCAAAGATAATAAAAAAAAACGGTTTAGCCAAACATTTTTCGACAGAAAGTCTTCATTTTTAACATTAAAGCTCTCTTTTAACATCCATTAACGGATAACATCCGAAAAATAGTTTATTATTTCGAAAATTATTTCTAACTTTGCAATCAAAATTGCATATTTATGAATATAACCCGCATAATACCCCTTACGGTCTTGATGTGCATCAATAATTTGGCCTGTTTTGCACAATCTGCCGGAAATCCGCAGAAGGGAGGCAACTATCTATATTGTCACATGAGCGGACGAGGACAATGGACGGCTTACGCGGTTTCGCGTGACGGGGAAGAGTTTCACGACCTCATCGGAGGTGACTCTATTTTCTCCAGTAAGGAATTAGCGGCAATAGAAGGTGGTACGCGCGACGCGTATATATGCAGGAAGCACGACATGAGCGGCTACTTGATGGTGACTACCGACATGAATAATTCTGCCACCAAACGTCTTGGCAAGAAGGAGACGTGGGACAACTACGGCATAAACCTATTGACATCCGACGACCTCATCCATTGGAAATCAACGACTTTCGATTTCCGCAAGGGACTGGACATTTTCTCTGACACCAAGACGAAGAATGACCGTAAACGTTCTGCGTATAAGGACTGGACAACGATTAATCGCGTCTGGGCCCCTCAGATATTCTGGGATTCTGAGTATAAATGGCCTGACGGTCGCAAGGGCGGCTATTTCATCTATTACTCCCTCTGGAACAGGGACGAGGAGGCATACGACCGTATGTACTACTCATATGCGGACGAGAGTTTCACTACCCTCACCCAGCCACGTCTGCTTTTCGATTGGGGCTATGCCACTATTGATGCAGACATAAACTACGTGCCAGCCGACGGAAAATACCACATGATGATAAAGAAGGAAGGTGGTCAGCCTGGACTCTTCACTTCCACATGCAATTCCCTGACAGGCAAGTGGCCGGAGCCCGACTCTACCGACTACGTGAACTTCGAGGGCAAGAAGAAATGCGAGGGCGTATCAGCCTTTCAGCTTGAGGGCGACGACACATGGCGTATTGCGTATATCGAGTATTCATCCCGTCCGCGCAACTACCGCATCTGCAAGGCAGACATATACATGCGTAATTTCTCCGACCCTAAAAATATAATAGGTGTAGCCGCTCCTCAACACGGCTCCTTCATGAGAATAACCGATGAGGAATACGAGCGGTTGGTTAAAGCGTTCCCGATTCGGGAAATGAAAAATGAATAAAAATGTACATCGCTAATGGAACAAGAAAATAACATATCAGTTTCATCGTCTTCTCCAGAAGGCGTAACCGTAAAGCCCGCCTCTTCAATGGCGGTACTCTTTGCGACATTCTTCCGCATAGGACTCTTCACCATAGGCGGAGGATATGCCATGATTCCGCTTATCGAGGCAGAGATAGTGAACAAGCATAAATGGATTGGCAAGACGGAATTCCTTGACTTGATAGCAATTGCGCAATCATGTCCGGGAGTTTTCGCAATCAATATCTCAACATTCATCGGATACAAGAAACGTAAAACCGCGGGAGCCCTTTGCTGTGCCCTCGGTACCGCCCTGCCGTCATTTCTGATAATATTGCTGATTGCAATGTTCTTCCATAATTTCCAGGATGTACCTTGGGTTGCAAGCGTCTTTGCAGGCATACGACCAGCCGTAGTAGCCCTTATTGCCGTCCCTACCTGGAACATGGCGGTACGTGCAAAGATTACTTTCATCAATTGCTGGATACCTTTCATAACGGCAATACTCATCTGGGCACTAGGTGTTAATCCTATTTATATAATCCTTGCAGCCGGTATCGGAGGTTTCCTTTACGGACAATTCATAAAGCCAACAGAATAACATTCTTTTTGAAATATGATATTCCTATCACTCTTCTATACATTCTTTTTAATAGGCCTTTTCGGATTTGGAGGAGGCTATGGAATGATTTCCCTGATTCAGGCTCAGGTGGTTTACGAGCACCATTGGATGACATCTGCGGAATTCACCAATATAATAGCAATCTCACAGATTACCCCAGGCCCGATAGGCATCAACTCAGCCACATACTGCGGATACACAGCCGTTTACAACCTTACAGGCGACACATTCCTTGCCATGCTCGGTTCATGCACAGCCACATTCGCGCTTATGCTCCCATGCTTTGTGCTGATGATTGTCATTAGCAAACTGTTCATGAAATATATGAACACAAGCCTTGTACAGAGCATTTTCCTCGGATTGCGACCTGCCGTTGTAGGACTTCTTGCGGCCGCTACCCTACTCCTTGCCAACAAGGAGAATTTCTCGACTCCAGACAATCCGTGGCAGTTCTATATCTCAATATTCCTCTTTGCCGCTACATTCGTGGGAACAAAATGGGTTGGCATTAACCCGATAAGGATGATAGTCTATGCAGCATTCGCGGGATTAGTGCTTTTATAGGGCATTCTATCATGTGTACGCACACAAAAGATTGACATTAATCAAGTATTAGCACATTATGGCAAAAAAAGTTTGATTTTGTTTGCGCACACAAAAATTTTGCAGTAATTTTGCACTCGGAAATCAGAAACAAGTACAAGCTTATATCTGTTTCCTTAGCTTCTTATCGTTGAAAGGAAAAAGGACACGAGGTCCGGAAACATTCCTCAGACGATTTAAAAAGATTGTTTAGGTTAGTAGAATAATAGATTTAGGTTTTAGTTATTAGGTTAAAGATTGTTTGACTCTTGGATAGCATAAGAAGGACCGCGAGGTCGTTCTTTGGATTTAGAAAAGGATTTTAGTTAAACATATTTTTTTCAACACCCCACCAGTCGTGAGACCAGTGGGGTGTTTTTTTGATGTCTTTTTTTCACCATTTCTTCCCATACTTCCCTCCCTTGATCCTCCTACGCTCCTCCGTTGTACCTCCGTACCAAAGTCGGTGCAAAGTCGGTGAGAGAGCGGAGGAACATCGAGTTTGATACGGAGAAACATAGTAGGATAAGCCTAAGCACAAAAAACATTTTGTTTCATTTGGTAGACTTGTTATTTATTTGTATTTTTGCACCCACAAAGAGAATTACAAATGAAAGTGCTATTGTTTAGAATCTGTTTCCTGCTCATAATGTTGGGCGGTTTCTCTGGCTCGGTATACGAAGTCAGGGCGAATGATTCTTTTCATGGCACAGGCAAAAACGAATTGAGATTTGAGGCCGCCGACAATGCCTTTGCACGAATAATAGCAAAAAGGTCGCGTAATAATTCTCTTGCATCATTCACCCGTACTGAAGGACATCGAGTAGCTTGTTCACGTTCTGTCAAGCTGATTCCGACACATGGAGGCAAGCCTGGCAGTTCTCTCGAAGCCTGGTCTTCAGACAATTCTTATAAACATTCAAAATTCAACATCCAGCTTCTGAACCGCAAAAATAGCGGGCAGAGAGTCATGGGTGCGTCTCCTCGCCTTTATTATGTCATAGCGTTGAGACGCCTTCTTTGTTAAAGAAAAAAAAAGATCCTCTAAATCTCCCTTAAAGGGAGACTTTTAGTGCTCCAACTCTCCCCCTTTAAGAGTGAAGCTCGGAAAGGGTCGTGCATTTTATCACTTTCATTTATAACAATTACAAAGAAAGAAAAATTCAAAAATGGCAAATATAAAGAATCTGCAGATGTGGAATGACATCTGCACAGATGTTCGTATTCAGATCAGCAAGTCGTTGTTCGGTTTGAAGACAACCGCAACATACAAACCGACAAACAGCATTATCAACGTTTCATCCTTGGAATATTCCCCACAGGACGGAGAGCATTTACGCAATATCCTATCCGCTCCACGCGCTACGCTTTCCAGCACCATAGGCGAATATCGCCCAAAGCCGATAGCGTGCGGTAACTACATGCTTGAGGTCTGCCGTTCACGCGACAACCAGTTCGTTTGTCTGTTACTCAGTCAGTATCAGGATTTGGAATATAAGCCCGTAACCGACACTCTCTTTTTCGAGGGTGAAGAGGCTAAGACTATCTGTCAACTTTTTCAATAACATCAATAATGCCCACAGTCATTATGGCTGTGGGCATTTCCAATATTATGTTGCTATTATTTCCCTCCCATGTAATTCCCATATACTTCCGAACCAAACTCGATGAAGGTCCGTTCCATAGCGAACAAAAAGCGGAGGTTCATCGAGTTTGGTTCGGAGGATCAACGGAGGATAAGCCTAAGCACATAATAAAAATATTATGTTTTCTTTAAAGAATAACGTTTTCCTTAATGGCATTTTCCCTCTAAAATTGATAAAGTATAAGGAAATTTCGCCTAATAGGAAAAATGCAAAAGAAATATTTGGATGTGTCATAAAAAATATATAAATTTGCAGCCGTTAATTGTGATATAAAAACAATAAATACCATACAAAAGATGAAGAAAATAGTTTTTGTTGCTTGCATGATTGCCTCTACAATGACGGCTAATGCTCAGGAAGTTGACAAAGAAAAAGTTCAGACTCAGGCAGAGGCTGCTGCCGAAGCTAAGAAAGCCTTGAAAGAAGTGGACACTGGTGATAAGATTTGGAAGTTCTCTGGTGTCACGGGACTTAATGCTGCCGCTACAAGCCTGTCAAATTGGGCTGCCGGTGGTAACGACAACGTCAATGGCGTGATTTTCGGTCGTTTACGTCTGCTGTATCACAAGGACAAGATTGCGTGGGACAACAACCTTGACTTGGAGTATGGTATGTCATACATCGACCAGAAGGACGATAAGGTTCAGAAGTCAAGCGACCGTATCAAATTCAACTCTAAAGTAGGTTACGAGTTCGCACCAAAATGGTTTGCTGCGGCCCTTCTCGGCTTCAACACCCAGTTCGCGCTCGGTAGAAGCTACGAGGGCAAGAACGATGACAACCCTATCATTTCAAAGTTTTTTGCTCCTGCATATACAGACGTATCTATCGGTATAGACTGGAAGCCTAATGACATCATCTCTGTCTATATGTCTCCAATCGCAGGTCGCTTTACAACCGTAGCTGTAAGTGATGCAATGAATGAGAAGTATAAGAATCTCTATCCAGAAGAGGGAGGCTTAGAGCGTGTTCTAAAAGAGAAGTATGCCGTATGGAAATATAATGACAAAGACGAGAAGGACTTCAGCATGAACACTCGTGCAGAGTTAGGTTTCTCCGTTAAAGGTGCTCTAAACTATTCTATAAAGGATTTGAAAGTCACTTCAACTCTCGGTCTTTACACACCTTACGCAAGTGACAGAAAGAAGATAAACATCAACGAGGGCACAGACAAGCCGAAAGTACTTAGATACAGAGACAACAACCGTTGTATAGGCAACTTCGATGTTGACTGGGATTTGGCTCTTTCTTATCAGCTCTTCAAGTGTCTGCAAATGACATTCTCAACATCTATGAAATACTACAATGGAGTAATGATTGCCGACAAAGACGGCAATGAGGCAGAGCGACTTCAGTTCAAGACCATCCTCGGTGTAGGTGTGGGATATAATTTCTAAAAAAACACCTTTCAAACGCAAAGACGCAAAGGCACAGAGAGCCAAAACTTCGTGCCTTTGCGCCTTTGCGTTTGATTAGTGGCAAAAAAAATCAATAATCGAAAGAAAATTGATGTTATTTTGAGAAAAAACTCAGAAAAAATTTTGTCAATCAACAGAAAATGAGTACCTTTGCATCCGCTTAGCGTTATGTAGGGCGAAGTGTGCCCGAAAAGAAGCAGGCAAAGAACATTTTAAACAGTCGAATGAAACCAGACAAAAAACAAGCAAACAGCAAACAGCAGTACCGCATCAACGAGCAGATTCGTGTTCGTGAGGTACGTATCGTAGATGAGGACGGCTCTTCAGTAATGCCAACCCGTCAGGCTTTAGACATCGCACGTCAGAAAGGCGTTGACCTCGTAGAGATTTCACCAAACGCACAGCCACCTGTTTGCCGAATCATCGACTACTCAAAGTTCCTTTACCAGCAGAAGAAACGCGCTAAGGAAATGAAGCAGAAGCAGGTTAAGGTCGAGGTTAAGGAAATCCGTTTCGGACCTCAGACTGATGACCACGATTACCAGTTCAAGCTCAAACATGCCAAGGAATTCCTCGAGGAAGGCAACAAGGTTCGTGCCTATGTATTCTTCCGTGGACGTTCAATTCTCTTCAAGGAGCAGGGTGAAGTTCTTCTCCTCCGTTTCGCAAACGACCTTGAGGAATACGGTAAGGTTGAACAGCTTCCAAAGCTCGAAGGAAAGAAGATGTTCCTCTTCCTCGCTCCAAAGAAGGCTGCACAGGCAAAGAAGAGCCAGCAGAAGATGGATCGCGAGCGTCGTGAGGCAGAAGCCAAAGAGGCAAGCAAGCAACAGGTTGAGTTGAATGAAGCTGAGACAGAGACACCAGCAAACGGAGGTCTTTTCGCTAATATAAAAGGTGGCGAGGAAGTTCTCAAGAAGCTTCAGGACTCTAACGAAGAATAAAGAAAAAGAGAGTGCGTAACGCCGGGTATATGCGTTGCCACCATTAATTAATAACAAATTAAACAAAACAAAAAAAATGCCAAAAGTTAAGACAAACTCCGCTGCAAAGAAGCGTTTTTCTTTCACCGGAACAGGTAAGATCAAGAGACGTCATGCGTTTCACAGCCACATTCTGACCAAGAAGACCAAGAAGCAGAAGAGAAACCTTCTCGGTTCTACTATCGTTGATGGTACTAATACAAAGCAGGTTCGCGACTTGCTGTGTCTCCGTTAATCTTATTGTCGAACATTTTTGAAAAAGTTAAAAAATTATGCCACGTTCAGTAAATCATGTTGCTTCTCGTGCTAAGAGAAAGAGAATTTTGAAGCTTACCAAGGGTTACTTTGGTGCCCGTAAGAATGTTTGGACAGTAGCCAAGAATACTTGGGAAAAGGGTCTTACATACGCTTACCGCGATCGTAAGAACAAGAAGCGCACATTCCGTGCTCTCTGGATCCAGCGTATCAACGCTGCTGCTCGTCAGGAGGGTCTGAGCTACTCAGTTCTCATGGGTCTTCTTCACAAGGCTGGTATCGAGATCAACCGCAAGGTGCTTGCTGACCTCGCTGTCAACAACCCACAGGCTTTCACAGCCATCGTAAACAAGGTAAAGTAATCGAAAAAAGTATTTTTCACTACCATACCTTAACCGCAAGAGTCACAAAAACGCGACTTTTGCGGTTTTTTTATGGCAAATTACAATATTTAAGAAAAAAAACTTGCAATTCTCATAAAAAAAATATAAATTTGCAGTCGATTGTACAACAAATTATTTTTAACAACAAATCAAATAGCCTATCGAGACAACATTTACTTATAAACTTTTAAACGATAAGAAAATGAAGAATCTCAATACGATGACCAACGAAGAACTGGCCATCAGCTATATGGAAGGTAATAACCGCGCCTTCGATATGTTGCTTCAGCGCACACAAGATGCTCTGTTCACATATATTCTTTTTGTTGTGCATGACAATGACACAGCCAACGATATTTTCCAAGAGACTTTTGTGAAGGCTATCATGTACCTTCAGAAAGGTCGATATACCCCTACGGGTAAGTTTAGTGCCTGGATGATGCGTATCGCCCATAATGCCATTATGGACTGGTACAGACGTCAGAAGCAGTTCAATCTGATTGATGTGAACGAGGCTAATGACCTGTCAAACATCTCAAGCGATGACCTTCTTGACACGAGCAAGGAGGCAGATTTCGTGAACAAGCAGGTGCTCTGCGATGTAAAGAAGCTCATGGAATTCCTTCCTGCCACACAGCGCGAGGTTGTTTTCATGCGTTACTATCAAGAAATGTCGTTCAAGGAGATTGCAGAGACAACAGGTGTAAGTATCAATACTTCTCTCGGACGTATGCGCTATGCCCTTATCAATATGCGCAAGCTCGCACGTCAGAACTCTATTGAGCTAGAAATGGTATAAGAAAGAAATTGTTATGACAAGCTTGTCATAACACATAAAGCGCAAAGACCAAAGAGAAAATCTCTTTGGTCTTTGCGCTTTTATCTTATTTATTATAGGTTTTACATTACAAAGCCTTCAACGAACTGATTGTTGCAATAGGATCCTCAGACTTAAAGACATAACTTCCTGCTACAAGAACATCCACCCCAGCTTCTACAAGCTGTGGACCAGTCTCACCATTTACTCCACCATCAACCTCTATAAGAGCGTATGAACCTGTTCTATTGATAAGTTCACGAAGTCGCTTTACCTTGTCTATCGTATTCTTGATAAACTTCTGACCACCAAATCCTGGGTTTACACTCATAAGCAGCACCATATCCACATCCTTGATGATATCCTCAAGAACGCAGACAGGAGTAGCAGGATTCAAGGTAACACCCGCCTTCATACCTGCATCATGAATCTCCTGAACAGTACGATGCAGATGAGGACAAGCCTCATAATGCACGTTCATCATCATAGCACCTAGTTTAGCCGTCTGCTCTATATAATTCGCAGGAGAGTTTATCATATAGTGAACGTCCAGTTTCTTCGTACATGCCTTGGCAACAGCCTCCAAAACAGGGAAACCGAAAGAAATGTTTGGTACGAAGGAACCATCCATCACATCCAGATGAAGCCATTGAGCTTCACTTTCATTAATCATCTCAATCTCGCTATCAAGATGCAAGAAATCAGCAGCAAGGAGAGATGGAGAAACGATTGTCATATCTTAAAACTTACTTTTTCTGACCTTTTAGGAAGTTAATTACGGGCATAATCAGTTAAGGCAGAACACCTGATATTGTCCACCTACCTTCATTACACGGCATGAATATGCAATCTGCTTGATTATGCTGATTGTTTTCTCTGAAGGGGAAGAAGTTTCTAGAGTAAAGAAATGCTTCATAGGCACGGGAGTAAAATTAAACTTTGAATTGATTTATAACACAATAATAACGCAACGGCATTCCCTTTTATTATGTATAAAACAAAAAAAAGTCTAAAGTCCGCTTACAGACCTTAGACTCTTTCAACCTTTTAGGCAGTTTGAATATGCCTTTAAAGCATAGCAGAGAACTTCTCATCAAGCTTTGCCTTATTTGCTGCACCAACGAGTTTGTCAACAACCTCGCCTCCCTTGAAGAAGAAAATGGTTGGAACGTTACGAATGCCAAGATCAGCAACGAGATCCTCACATTCTTCAACATCACACTTACCGACAACAATCTTACCAGCATATTCCTCTGCCAACTGACTGATAATCGGAGCAATCATTCTGCATGGTCCGCACCATGTTGCCCAGAAGTCAACGACCAAAGGCAGTTCACCATTCTTGAGTTCTTCGAAGTTCTCGTTTGTTATTTTAACTTCCATAGTCTTTGTTTTTAATTATTCCTTAATATATATAACGACTACAAAGATACGTTTTTTTCATGAACAATCAAAATAAATCACCGTATTTTCTTTATTTCAGCAGAAATTCATTATTTTTGCATGTGATTTCTCCACGGAGAAACATCAAAGCGACAGAAGAGCCTATGGCAGAGCACTACGATCTCGGCAAATGGGGAGAAGAACAAGCAGCTCTCTACCTCAAGAAGAAAGGATGGTACATCCGGCATCGCGATTGGCATAACCGACATCGCGACATCGACATCGTGGCTATCGACCAAGACAGCAGTATCCTACTGGTGGTCGAAGTCAAGACACGAAGCTCAGAAGTATGGGGCGAACCCGACAAAGCCATAGACGAAGAGAAAAAGAATAATATCATTCGCGCTACCGCAGCATATATAAGATGTTTCCATCTGGGCTATTGCCAGATACGTTATGACACGATTTCCGTAACAGGAACACCAGAATCCGGAGCCCAGATAGTCCATAAGGAGAACGCTTTCGATGTCACCTCTCATTTCCAGCATTGGGAGCAAAGGAAATATCAAAGAAAGAAAAAGCCAGGAACGTGGTGATGCTAATGAATAATTAATAATGAATATCATCCATCTCAAGGAAATTGATTCCACCAACATATACCTCCTTAATAATGCTGACAGATTCAGTAATGAGGAGATAACCGTTGCCGTAAGCGACTACCAAACTGCCGGCCGAGGTATGGGAACAAACACATGGGAAAGCGAGCCTGACAAGAACCTGCTTTTCTCCATACTCATCCACCCCACTTGGCTCGAGCCTTACATGCAGTATATCATTTCTATGGCTCATGCGCTATCCTTATATGATGTCCTTTCTTCCTATTCTAAAGACATAACAATAAAATGGCCTAACGACATTTATTGGAAAGAGCGCAAAATAAGTGGTACACGTATCGACGGAAATATCCAGTCAGGCAAACTAAGCGATATGGTGATAGGAACAGGCATAAACATCAACCAGAACGAGTTCAACGGTACAGCACCTAATCCTGTTTCCCTTACTCAGATTACAGGAAAGACATACGACCGCCAAGCCATTCTGAATGATATCATCACGCGCTTCAAGCATTATCTCGACATAGCGCATGAAGAATGGACTACACGGAAAGAATACAAGACCATTCATAGCAAATATCACCGTCACCTATTCCGCAAGGAAGGCATACACCACTACGAGGATGCCAACGGCCAGTTTGATGCAAGGCTTGTGGAAGTCCTTCCCAACGGCATAATGCGATTGGAGAGAACCGACGGAACAATAAGCGAATACGAGTTCAAGGAAGTGAAGTTCTGCCTTGACGGAACAAACGAAAACAAATAACAAACAACAATAAAAAACATTTAAGAAATGAGATTCAAGAGAATACTCCTCAAGCTCTCAGGCGAGAGTCTTGCTGGTGATCAGAAACAAGGTATCAATGTTGAGCGCCTCAACCAGTACGCAGAACAGATCAAGGAAATAGCATCTATGGGTGTGCAGATCGGCATCGTGATAGGTGGTGGTAACATCTTCCGTGGTCTTACAGGTGCTGGCAAGGGCTTCGACCGTGTAAAGGGAGACCAGATGGGTATGTGCGCTACGGTCATCAACTCACTCGCTCTCTCAAGTGCATTAGGTGCTATTGGTCAAAAGAACCGCGTACTTACTGCTATCCGTATGGAGCCTATCGGCGAGTTCTACTCTAAGTGGAAGGCTATCGAGGCTATGGAGAATGGCGAGGTAGTTATCATGAGTGCAGGTACAGGTTCACCTTACTTCACAACCGATACAGGTTCTTCACTTCGTGGTATTGAGATTGAGGCTGACGTAATGCTCAAGGGCACACGTGTTGACGGTATCTATACTGCCGACCCTGAGAAAGATCCAACAGCAACCAAGTTCCACGACATTACCTATCAGGATGTAATTGCAAAGGGACTGAAGGTTATGGACATCACAGCAACCGCTATGTGTATGCAGAACAACCTTCCTATCTATGTCTTCAATATGGATATCCTCGGCAACCTCAAGAAGGTTATCGCAGGAGAGGAGATTGGAACACTCGTACACAACTAATAACAGACAACAAAAAATAGAGCTACAACAACGTAGCTCTATTTTTTTATATTAAGAATGCTTGTTTTAATTTACATTCTCTTGTAAATGCAATAAGGCAGATGTTTAATGATTAAAGCAAGAAGATGCCATCTTTTTGTGACATAGGCTTTTGAGCTATTCCGTTTTATTGCATTTGCAATTTGTGCAACAACCTTATCAACAGGCATTACCCAGAAAAGATTATCTCCCTTTGCCATTCTCGTATCGACAAGTCCCGGACGGATATCTGTTACTTTTATGAAGCTTCCATCTTTGCACGCTTTCTTGCATAAAGCCTCCATATAATTAATTTGATAGGCTTTTGATGCGCTATATGACGGGGCTTGTGCTTCTCCTCGTAATCCTCCTATAGATGTTATCGCTACGAGATGTCCAAATCCTTGTTGGCGTAAAATGTTGTAAAAGCTATCCACAACATAAGTCCAGCCTATCACATTTGTATTTAATGTTGGAAGTTCTATTCCAAAATCGAGTTCTGGATTTATTTCTCCGACACCAGAGCATACAATTACAAGGTCAATCGTTGATAGCTGGGATTTGAAATATTCGATAGCTGTCGAGATTTCTTCTTGTATTGTAATATCAGCTGCGTATGTTATTACATTCGGGAAATATTGTTTTTCCAAATCCTTTAATATTGATACTCTGCGAGCAACTATCGCTATCTTATTTGAGGAAGTCGCATATTTCTTTAATAAGCCCTTACCAATTCCAGAAGAGGCTCCAATTATAATGATATTCATACTTTTTTGATGCAAAGATATGAAGTAATTTGGAATATTAATCTTAGGAATTAGAAATGTTTTATCTCATGGCATCAATTCTCAACTTAGGTTGAGAAATTTCAAGTTATTATTCTGCAAATGTGATGTCATGACGGATTTTGCTGATGGTATTAGGATGTAATTTCAGATATGACGAAATGTCTTTAAGAGATAATTGTTGAACAATCTGGGGACAACGTCTTAGAAGATGTTCATAACGTCCACGCGCATCAAGTCTATATAGATTTATGTAGCTGGAGTAAATCTGTCCAAATAGCCCTTCCATGATTTTCATTCCATAATAAAGTGTTTCTGGACTTTCATGAAAAACATTATAAATATCATTTCCATCAACGACATACACCTTTGAATCTGCGCTTGCCTCTATCTGCACATCAGAAACTTTTCCATAAAGGCAGTTGGGATAATCTGCTACGAACTCTTTTTCAAAGGCAAATCCCGTAATATAATCTTTGTTCTCGCTATCGTTATGAACTATATATTTGAAATACCCTTTTTCTATATAGCCAATATTTCGAGAAGGTTCACCTGCGCGAACAATTATTTCTCCGCGTTTTATTATCTTCGCTTTCCCCTTGCTAAGACAATATTGACGCAAGAAGTCAAGATTGATATCATCCTTGTATGAATTGAAATTTTCTTTCATTATTTAGGCAGGAAAAAGGTTAATCATCCGCTCCTCTCTAAGTCCCATGTAAGTCCGTAGTAAGTCCCTTGTAAGTCCCATTTCCCTCCCATTCCCAAAGGGCGACAGAATGGAGGAATAGCAAAATATCATTTCTATCTCTTCTTCTTGAAAAACTCTTGCATCAACTCACGACACTCGTCTTCAAGAACTCCGCTAACGACCTCAGCCTTGGGATGAAGGGCATTAGGAGCAATCTTGCGATAGCCTCGTTTCTCATCTGGTGCACCATATACTATTCGCGGAATCTGCGCCCAACCGATAGCTCCAGCACACATAGGACAAGGCTCTACCGTTACATATAGGGTACAATCCGTTAGGTACTTGCCACCAAGGGCATTAGCACCTGCTGTTATTGCCTGCATCTCAGCATGAGCCGTTACATCGCATAGCGTCTCTGTAAGGTTATGCGTCCGGGCAATAATCTTGCCACGACACACAAGAATAGCGCCAATAGGGATCTCATTTTCCCTGGCTGCCTGCTCTGCCTCAGCAAGAGCCTTACGCATATATTCCTCATCGGTCATAGTTTTATTGTTTTATTGGAGTTCAAGGAGTACAAGGAGTGGCGCTCCTTCGTCGCTTAAGGAGTACAAGACGATAGTTTTTTTCGCGTAAATACATTAGTCTTGTACTCCTTATTACTCCTTAATTATATTCTCACTTCACCAGCACTACCAGATACTTACTCGTACTCCAGAAGCTCTGTGGGTTATTAATTCTAAGCACATACTGCTTATTGGCATCCCTTATCAACTGATAACTGTTTGACGGATGAGCAGTCATGATCTTTACCGATTTTGAATAGAGTTTTATCTCCTTCTCAATCCTGATGTCTATCTTCGTAAAGTAGCTCTTGTTGAAGTTAGATTGCAGTACCCTACCCTTCTCATAGATATTCTGGCTCTGCAATTCCTTCTTTGTGCCGAACACATACCAAGCCGTATTTATCTGCTTATCCTGCGCTATGATAGTTTCCGACTTGCTTGACGACTCTTCCTTTAAGGATGCTATGCTTGAGCTAAGGCTCGCAACCGTCTGATCAAGTTCAGCAATATGGATATCCTTCTCCTGAAGCTCAGCCTGGAGTTTCTGTAAGTTAGCATCATTATCCTCAAGTTGCTGAACGAGATTATCGATTACCGTCTTGAACTGTTCACTACGTACACTACTCTCACGCACTTGTTGACGTAGTTTTGCGATAAGCTCACGGTTATGCTCCATCATCTCGGAGATATCACGGATATTCTCTCGAATCTGTTCGGTTTTATTGGTTGCCTCACCACTCTTTATGATAGACATCCTACCCTCGGCAGCATTTATTAGCCTAAAACCCTCCTGAATCTCATTCATAGTGCCAAGGATGTCGTTTATCTCCCTGTCCTTGAAATCGATAACCTGCTGAAGGGAGTCGCGAACCGAGTTGTTATTCTCCATAACAGGCACAGATTTCTTCTCCTGACACGAAATCAGAAGCAAAGCAAATGCCAATATGGAGAAAATCTTTCGCAAACTACCTCTTTATTCTTTACTCTTTACACTTTACCCTTTATTCGCAAGCTCATCAGCTTCGCAGTTCCTCTTTACTCTCAACATTCCAGCCCTTGCGAGCCGCCTTCTTCTCAGCCTTCTTCCTTTCCTTGAGAATATCAGCATCTATGCCTTGAATAACGACCACGATTTCGCCCTTCGGCTCTGTCTGTCGGAAATGCTCTGCTACCTCAGCAAGAGTGCCACGAACACTCTCCTCGTACATCTTCGAAATCTCACGACACACACTCACCTGACGTTCCTCTCCAAACACTTCGCAGAACTGCTCCAAAGTTTTGACCAATCGTCGAGGAGACTCATAGAAAATCATGGTACGAACCTCCTCTTTCAGTTCCTCAAGACGTGTCTGACGACCTTTCTTCTGAGGAAGGAAACCCTCGAAACAGAATCTGTCGCAAGGCAAGCCACTTGATACCAAAGCCGGGGTGAAAGCCGTAGCGCCTGGCAAAGCCTGTACCGTAATGCCGGCAGCAGCAGCCTCCCTAACAAGGAAGAAACCAGGATCGCTGATACCTGGAGTTCCTGCATCGGTAATGAGACAAATCGTCTGACCTGCCTTCAGTCTTTCTACGACACCAGCCGATGCACCATGCTCGTTGAACTTATGGTGCGCCATGAGTTTCTTGCCCTCAATCTCGAAATGCTTCAGCAGGATGCCCGAAGTACGAGTATCCTCACAGAGAATCACGTCCGCTTCCTTCAGGAGACGGATAGCACGAAACGTCATATCTTCCATATTTCCCACAGGCGTGGGCACCAAGTATAATATACCCATAAACAAGCACAAATATATATTCGTGTATATTTTCAAACACAAAGATAGTGTTTTTTCCTCAATCCGCAAAAAATAATCCTAATTCTTTGCTTTTTTTAAAAGTATTAATTACTTTTGTAGCCAATATGACACAAGACCTAACTGGGGAGTCACACCAGCCCGGAAGAATTGAAGTGGTGTGCGGATCTATGTTCTCTGGCAAGACCGAGGAACTTATCCGTAGAATGAAGCGTGCGCGATTCGCCCGCCTGCGCCTCATCATATTCAAGCCGGCAATGGACACGCGCTATTCCGAGGAGGACGTGGTGAGCCACGATCACAACGCCATTCCGTCCACACCAGTCAAGACATCTGCCGAGATTCTTGAGAAGGCCAGGGATGTTGATGTGGTTGGTATTGACGAGGCTCAGTTCTTCGACGAAGGCATAGTCAGCGTATGCGACACTCTTGCCTCACGTGGCGTTCGCGTCATTATCGCAGGTCTCGACATGGATTACCAATGCAAGCCGTTCGGCGCTATGCCTCAGCTTCTTTCCATAGCCGACGATGTTCTCAAGGTTCACGCCATCTGCATACGTTGTGGCCGAAACGCATACGTCAGCCATCGCAAGGTTGATGTAGAAGGGCAGGTGATGCTAGGCGAGAAAATGGAATACGAGCCTCTCTGTCGCGAATGCTACCGTAAGGAACAGGCACGTGTAAAGGGCTATGTATCAAAGCTGTTTGAGTAATGTTACCCTTATTCGCGAAAAGCATGTTAATTATTAATTGTTAATTATAGAAACTGTGTTAGAAAAGAAAATAACCTTCGACAGATTCATCCGCTGGATAGTTATTGGTGGAATAATCTTCCTATCACTCTTCGTGCTCAACTACCTGAGCGCAGTACTCCTGCCATTCTTCATCGCTTGGGTAATGGCATACCTCATGTACCCGGTCGTTATCTTCTTCGAGAAGCGACTCCACATTAAGGTGAGAGCCATAAGCATCATCCTCGCTATGCTGACGGCCATAGCCGTGCTCTCTGGAGTCATATACCTCATCATCCCACCGATGATAGAGCAGTTTTCCACTTTCACCCGACTCGCTACCACCTACCTGCATCAGGCAGCACATATAGACAACATACCGGAGACCATTACTGCATGGATAAACAACCACTCTACCGAAATAGAGAAATACCTGAAGAGCGATGATTTCTCTGCCACTCTCAAGGAAGCCATGCCCAAGGTCTTCAGTTTCATCGGACACACTTGGAGCGTGGTAATGAGCATAGCAGCCTCATGTATCATACTCCTCTATATGTTCTTTATCCTACTCGACTACGAGTATCTATCAAAGAACTGGATACGCATTTTCCCTAAGTCAACACATCATTTCTGGCAAGAACTGGCACAGGATGCGGCTAATGCCCTCAACGCATACGTACGTGGACAATGCCTCGTTGCCCTCACTATGGGCATACTCTTCTGCATAGGATTCACTATCATCGGATTCCCTATGGCTATCGGTCTCGGCATCCTCATCGGCATCCTCGACCTCGTGCCATATCTCCATACGTTCGCTCTCATCCCGACCGCCTTTCTCGCAGGACTCAAGGCGCTCGATACCGGACAGAGTTTCTGGGTGGTATTCGGCCTCGCACTTCTTGTCTTTGCCGTAGTGCAGGTCATAATTGATATGGTAGTAACACCAAAGATTATGGGCAAGCAGATGGGTCTCAACCCTGCAATCCTGCTTCTATCCCTTTCCGTATGGGGTGCCCTTCTCGGTTTCATCGGACTAATAGTAGCCCTACCACTCACCACGCTCATCATGGCATACTGGAAACGCTATGTCACCAAGGAAGAACTGCCAATAGCAGACGAGCCGCAGAATCAAGCAGAAGTTGAAACCGAAACAGAACAGGAATTATAGTATAAGTTAATTTTAGTTAACAAGACAAACAAATCTTAATCAAAGATGCTTGTTTCTGAATAAAAATGAGTACCTTTGCACCCGCATTCTGAAAATGAGTGCTGAAAACGGAGATCCGCTAGCTCAGTCGGTAGAGCATCACACTTTTAATGTGGGGGTCTTGGGTTCGAACCCCAAGCGGATCACCCCAAAAACAAATCGCAGGTAACTGGTAGTCAGTAGCCTGCGATTTTTCTTTATGTCTATGTTCTTACTTCTTGCCTAAATAGAATACCTTCGGAGTGCCAAGCGGAACGAACTTGCCAGAACGCTTTGCTGGTGACTTACGCTTGTTTGATGCATCAGCTCTACCATTCTCAAGATCAAAGGCGATGAAATCAGCCAATTTGAACTTCCAACTGCTACCCATGGCTATCTTCATACAGCGCTTGTAGATCATCACACGACCAGCAACGTTAAAACCGCCAGAATTGTCGTTCATGATGCTGTTCTCCGTAGGACGATACACACCCATGGCATAGGTAGCACCACCTTCATAACATCCCAATTTTTCCGAGTCGTAACGACTGTCTGCAGCAAAGTCTGCCCAGTATGATTTCTTGACATCAGAATCTAATGCCACATTCCTATAGCATCCATATCCCTGATGCTGGATTATTTCCTGCTTACTATCGTCTGGTATCTTTACCAATTCTACATTATCGTATTCATCAGCCAACTTTGCAAAGCCATGACCTATTGCCTCGTGACATAGCACAGAGGCGAACGCCATCTGATCTTCCGCAGCCTCAACAAGCGGAACGTATGCTACGGAGCAACCATTAGGAATATCCGACTTCTTCTGTTCAATACACATAGAACAAGTTCCTGCATATCGAGTATCATTAATCAAAACAACAATTACCGCATCATCAATACGCTTCTCACCTATTGCCTTAATCGCATACTCCATAGCCTTATCATTATCGCCATCAATCCTTGTAGAGTTGCTGGTAAATCTTGAACTGAAGGCCGTATTGGAATCATCAAAGAAATAGTCATTATATGACACTGCCGTAACCTCATACACATCGAAGTAATCTCTCAAGGCAGTCATAGGATGCAAAGAGAAAAGTCCTTCGAGAGCCTTTTTACTTGCCTTACGATATTTGCCACTGGTTATGTCACGGTCAAGGAATCCATCACCCAAAAGAACGATAGGCACACCCTTACCAAGCTTATGTTTCTGAAGCTGAGTAACCTTACCATCGTCTGTTTCCATATCCTGCGAACTGTAGGTATCTAATGCTTTCTGAGAAACAGTTATCATATCAGAGAGCATACTCTCATCCTCTCCCGTCCCGAGCCAGAAACATCCTGTACGAACATGCGATGTGGTATTAGGCTTTATGACAAAATCTAGTACGTATTCATCTCCGGAAGCACCAGCACGTGTGGCAGCAACTCGCATACGCTTCTTCTCACTACCTTTGACTTGTCCCTCAACCTTACCCTTGGCATTTGACGGAAGCTCAGACTGATCCCACATACTTTCAAACTCCTTGTCACACAGTACAAACAAGGAACTGAGAATATTGGCCTTTGTCTTTACCGATATATGTAACGTCTCGCCTTTTGGATCAGCCTCATAACTAAGACTTGCCACTCTAAATACAGGCTCATGAGTGACGGTAACATCTACGTTTGTTGTGCCCTTGGCATTCGTAGAAGTAATAGTAAATGAATAGTGTTCATCCTCATTGGTGCAATTATAGTTTCTTGTCTTCACGAGGATAGTATTCTCACCATCACCTCCCGATGTTTTCGAAAATGACAACCAAGAAGAAATGCCGGTGCTGGAGATAGTCCAATCATCAGAGGCAGTAAAGGTCAGATTTGCGCCCTTATTTATATCATAGGGCAAAACAAGCGAGAAACCATCCTTAGCAGAAAGCGTTGGAATGGTTTGATCATCATCATCCTTACATCCCACGAGAGCAAGGATAAAAACAGGTAAAAAGAGAAATTTATACCAGAATTTCATATAAAATGATATTTTAGACTTCAGAAAAAGGATAACGATTGCAAAGATATTACAAGAGAATGAGAAAAAACTCATTCTCTTGCACATTTAACTTAATTTACATCCAGATATTTCATCTACAAAAATGCTTATAACATTCGTAGAATCCACGTCGTCAACGTGAAACCTTTACAGTCTTCGTTTTACGAGCAGAGAGAGCTTTGGCCTTAGAGTAAACAGTAGTAGGATGAGCTGCTTTCCAAGCCTTGGCTCCTTCAAGGTCGAATTTCACGAAATCCTCATAGTTGAACTTCCAACTATCACCATTGGCAATATTCATGCAACGCTTATAGATCATAGAGCGCTGAGCCGCATTGAAACAGTCACCCCAACCGCACATTGCACTCTCATATGTCGCACGATACGCACCCTTAGAATAGTAACCTGATCCTTCATAGCAGCCAAGCTTCTCAAAATCGTATCGGCTGTCAGCAGCAAAGTCTGCCCAAGGCGATTTTGTCACATCGCTACTTAACGATACATTGCTATAATACCCATACGACTGATAATGCTTGATAGCGGAAATCTCAGAGCTCGGAATCCTCTCATTGCCCCCTCCGTAGTTCTCATAGGAAAGCTTGGCAAAAGAATGTCCGAACTCACATACGAGCATTGCTTTAAATGTCTCTGAAAGGTCATGATCATCGGGTAAATCATAAGTATGCGTTATATTCATGGTTGTCACGTATGTTATGGCACCTCCTGTAGGGATGTCACGTGGAGAAGCATCATAACCATCCAAAGAATAGGAAAATGCCTCCGTAAATACATCGTTGACAAGCACAAAAATGGTTGCATCATTAATACGATCCCCAGCTATGGCTTTCTTTGCATATTCCACTACCTTTTTCTCATCGCCTCTCGTAAGACAAGACCCCCATACACCAGCACCAGGTTGTTGTTCTGCTGCAACATCGACACCAAAGGCAGTATTACTAGTATAAATGCCTGTCTCCGCCAGATTAGTCCAAACAGTCACATAATCATTGTTTGACACAGCCGTTACCTCATACACATCGAAATAATCTTTCAACGCAGACATTGGGTAAACGGAGAATAGCGCATCGACAGCCTTGCTGGTTGCCTCACGAAATACACCTCCCTTGATGTCTTTTTCAACGTAGCCTTCACCCAAAATGACGATAGGGATGCCTTTACCAACCTTATGCTTTAAAAGTTGCGTAACCTTACCATCAGGGTTAGTCACTTCTTCATTTTCTTCATCATCATCTTTCCCGCATCCAGTAAATGCAAAGACAACTACAGATAAAAACAGAAATTTGTACCAGAATTTCATATCAAAAAAAATTTTATTAATTATTTATATTAGAATAATTGATGGAAACTTGTACAATATCTGTTATTTCGTTGTTTTAATAGCTCTCGACCTTATGACAGAATCCACAAAACGCGGAGCAGCCCCGAGGCGCTTGGATGCAGAATTGCCAGAAGATAGCCTTCTTATTAGCTCTTGGATTTCTTCAGACTCAGCCTTTGCCTTATCAAGGTCAAATTTCACGAAATCCTCATAATCGAATGTCCAGCTATCACCATAAGCAATATTCATGCAACGCTTGTAAAACATCACACGGGCGATTACATTGAAACCGTAATGATTGAACATGCCTGCCCTCATGATGCTATTCTCTGTAGCCCGATATACCCCCGTGGCTTGGTATTCCCCGCCCTCATAGCAGCCAAGCTTTTCAAAATCATATCGGCTGTCAGCAGCAAAGTCTGCCCATGGTGTTTTCGTGACATCACTATAAGGAGATACATTTCTGTCGTAACCACTATTATGCCACACAATAATAGACTTTTTGCCACTCTCAGGATCATCCCATTTGCGCTCATCCGAAACATATTCATCAGCAAGTTTTGCAAAAGCATGTCCGAACTCATGTAAGAGCGTGCGGCCAAACTGATACTGCGAAATGTCGTCATAGTAGTCTTTAGCCTCATTCGCATTCATATCATTCAACGAAACGTATGCTACGCTGCATCCTGTAGGGATGTCACTATCTTTAAAATGAACTGACCAATGAGAGCAAAAACCTCCACCAAAATCATTGTTGACGAGCACGATAATAGTCGCGTCATCAAGACGATTATCATCTATGGCTTTCTCTGCATATCTAACGACCTTCTGCTCATCCTCACCGTCTGGATTAACCTCGAATAGAGTCACATAAGGGTCAACATTTATGGTAACATCAACATTAAAGGCTGTTTTGAAATTAGTAGAGTCCAAAATAGCATCTAAGCGACTAAAATCATTGTATGACACAGCTGTTACCTCATACACGTCAAAGTAATCTCTTAGCGCCTTCATGGGATGAGCGGAGAATAGCACATCGAGAGTATTGTTGGTTGCCTCACGAAACTTTCCTTCCCTAATATCCTTGTCAACAAAGCCATCACCAGTAATGACAATAGGAATACCTTTACCAACCTTATGTTTCTGAAGTTGCGTAACCTTGCCATCATCAGTTTTCATATCAAGAGAATGATATGGAGGATCAGTAGGGGCAACAGGAGTAGTCACATCATCTTCTTCTACATCATCATCATCTTTCCCGCATCCTGTAAATGCAAGGACAAATACAGATAAAAACAGGAATTTATACCAGATTTTCATATCAAAAAAATTTTATTAATTATTTATATTAGAATAATTGATGGAAACTTGTCCAATATCTTTTTATTTCGTTGTTTTAATAGCTCTCAACCTTGAAACAGAATCCACAAATCGTGGTGGAGCACAAAAGCGCTTGGATGTTGAATGATAGTCAGGAATATACTTTTGGTATAGCTTTTCGATTTCTTCATGCTCAGCCTTAGCCTTCTCAAGGTCAAATTTCACGAAATCCTCATAGATGAACTTCCAACTGTCACCAAAGGCTATATTCATGCAGCGTTTGTAAATCATTGCACGACCAATTACATTATAATTGTGATAATTGAACATGGATCCACGCATGATGCTGTTCTCAGTAGCACGATATACACCTACGTCTTGGCAGCATCCTCCCTCATAACAGCCGAGTTTTTCAAAATCATATCGGCTGTCAGCAGCAAAATCAGCCCAGTACGTATCCTTGACGTCACCAAAAATAGATACATTTCTGTCGTAACCTGTTTTCTGAAGCCACATCAAATAATCCATACCGCTCGCGAGATCTTCCCATTTTTGTCCATCATCAACATATTCATCTGCAAGTTTGGCGAAAGCATGTCCGAACTCATGTAAGAGTGTGCGTCCAAACGATGTCTGCGAGATGCCCTCGTCATTAGGCGTCATTATATCCTGTAACGGATTATGTTTCATTATATCCTCGAGCGGAACGTATGCTATGCCACAGCCTGTAGGAATATCCCTATCTTCATAATTAGCTGTATAGTAAGTGGCAAAGGCTCTGCTCGAACTATAATCGTTAACGAGCATTATAATGGTCATATCATCAATACGATTCCTGTTTACGGCTTTCTCTGCATATTTAATGATTTTCTCATGATCGCCCACAGCAAGTTTGGTTGTTAAAGCACCACCGCCTATTTCTTCGATCTCCATGACATTAAAGGCTGTATTATAATTAGTAGAGTCTTCAACCAAAGCCATTAGGTTTGTGTTATTGTATGACACAGCTGTAACCTCATACACATCAAAGTAATCTCTCAGCGACTTCAGGGGATGTACGGAGAATATAGCATCGATTGCAGAAGTGGTAGCATCACGAAAGTCACCTTTCCTGATATCCTTATCCAAGAATCCATCACCCAGAATGACGATAGGAACACCTTTTCCAACCTTATGCTTCTGAAGTTGAGTAACCTTGCCATCATCAGTTGTCAAATCCTTAGAATGAGAGAGAGCGTAAGGAGTCTCATCATCATCATTAACAACATCATCATCTTTCTCGCATCCTGTAAATGCAAAGATTAGAATAGGCAAAAAAAGTAATCTGTAAAAGAATTTCATATCAAATCTTGTTTTTAGTTTAAGCTTTTAGAATAACGATTGCAAAGGTATAACAAGAAAATGACAAAACACAATATTTTTCGTTCTTTAACCTTATTTAACCATCGATATCCTATCATAAGTATCTATTATCCTGTTCCCATTCACATTTAATCACGAAATGCGGATATAATATCCCTAAAATGACTTCGTTCTAGTTTCGCTCTTCCTCCGAACCAAACTCGATGAAACTCCCATTTTTCCAAGGAAATAGCGAAGGTTCATCGAGTTTGGTTCGGAGGAACAACGGACTTACATAGGAGGCTGATGGGAATTACGTTTTTCCGCTTAGGCTCAACAAGCAGAGCCGATCGCAAAACTCACATCTATCTCTTATAAAAAACTCTATTCAAGATTTATGGCGAAATCCTTTGCGCTATTAGAAATTTTATTTACCTTTGCAACATAAAAATGGAATACGAACAATGAGTCGGAGAATAATCTATATATTGTTAGGTCTATACATATCCCTACAGGTTTATGCTAACGGCGACCCTGTTGTGACCTATTCTGCATTAGCACTAACATGTACACCTGAGCCTCGAAGGATTCCTGAGATTCAACTGATCTCAGAGAATCTGACAATAGATGCAGGATGTCCAATGTCGCATATAAGAGTAAAATATGTTCTCAAAAATAATTCTGATAAATATTTTGAACGTATTGACTATGGATTTCCAATCGACTGGTTTGGAGGAAGTGATAGCGCAAGAATAGAAGGCGCAACTTTCCATACTATGGCAGAACAGGAATTCGGTTGGAGGGATGATTATGTCCAGTCGGTAATTTTTCGCATAGATAACCAAGAACTCTCGTGGAAGTGCTCAAAAGATACTGTTCTAAGAGAAGCAATTGATATAGATTGGTATGAGGATGAAGGCGATAGTATCCTGACTGCGAATAATTATTATGAGGAAAGAATGGGGTATTGTGAAGTGCAGAGAATATCTGCTATTCGTAGGAAATGGTACTATACATCATTTTCCTTTGAACCTCATCAAACTCGTGTATTGATTGTAGATTATAAGATTGCTAACAGATACACGCTACACATGGATGAAGCTTATAGTGTATTTAAGGAATATGCAACTGAACATCAAATGAATCCTGAATACCGTGTTGGAAAATGTTCGTTGGGATATGATTTCCGTCCGGCTGCATATTGGGGGAATGGCAAAACAAATGATATGCACATTTCGCTAACCATCCCTGAATTCCCTTATCAATACACATCCCCAAAGATTATAGGCTATGAGATGAATCAGATAGATTCTACGAAATGGAATTATGACTCTAAGGATTTCGATTTTAGTAAAGCCCTAGCGCTATATGTGCATTATGCTGCTAATATTGAGGAACATGAGGATATAGAAGAACTTCAGAAAAGAAGAGTGGCTACCGATTTCTATCGTATTGAAACGACAGGAAATGATATTGAGAATCTATCAGATAATAATATAAATACCGTTGGACAAATATTGCCTAATGCTGAAGGGAAATATCAGATAAAGATTTTCCTCGATGAAAATATAACACTCTTTGGTATGCTTATCTATGCAGGCGATTGCAGCAACAGAGAGGAATATATCAAAACAGTTCCTTGGAAGGATATTAAAATAAAGTGCAATTATGAAGATCCTACGGAGTTCCGTGTTAATTGTCATACATCATTTGCACGCTCTATGTCACTTCAAGATTTAACTGATGCAGCAGAAAAGATACAATTCTCAGCGTATGACGGAGAAAGTTGTAGTACTTTTAGTCCTAAAGAATTCATTGTTGAGATTAACGGTTCTCCAGAAAACACAGGAAAGCCTATATATATTTCCGATGTTGTTTTATTAGGAACAGATATAAAGAAATGGGATGAAGAGAGAGGAATAGTATATCTTGAATAATATATGCATTTCAAACAAATAGTAAATAGACTGACAGCGATATATGATGAAAGAGAGGCCAGTAGCATAGTGAAGATGCTATTGGAGGAGTCTTTCGGGCTTTCTTTTGTGGATGTCTGTCTTGGGGCTTTGGATAGGCTTTCGGATGATGATAAGGAGAGCCTTGAGGGGATGATGCTACGATTGGAAAAAGGTGAGCCTGTGCAATATGTTATTGGGCGTGCGGATTTCTATGGAAGACAGTTTGCCGTAGAGCCGGGTGTGCTTATCCCTCGTCCTGAGACGGAGGAACTTGTTTCTTGGATTAAGGAAGAGAGCAAGGATATTCGTGGAAACAGGAACGGAAAGAAATACCTGCTTGATGTGGGATGCGGTTCGGGTTGCATAAGCGTTACTTTGGCGTTGGAAATTCCGGAGGCAGAAGTTTCTGCTTGGGATGTTTCAGATACGGCCTTGCGAGTTACGAAGAAAAATGCAAAGGCACTTGGGGCAAGTGTGGATATCTATATGCAGGATGCCCTTAATGCGCCTGATGGCGATAGGGATTTGTGGAATGTGATAGTCAGTAACCCTCCGTATATTTGTGCAAAAGAGGCGGAGGATATGGAGAGGAATGTGCTTGAGCATGAGCCTCATGAGGCATTGTTTGTCCCGGATGCAGATCCCCTACTCTTCTATCGCGCCATTGCGGAATACGGCACTCATGCCCTATGTCGTGGGGGAAGGCTTTATTTCGAGATAAACAGAGCCTATGGAAAAGAGACCGTTGATATGCTGAAGGCTCTTGGGTATCATGATATAGAATTGCGTAAGGATGCCTTCGGAAATGACAGAATGATAAGGGCGATTTCTAATTAACGTGAGTTCGACGAATTCAAGACTGCGAGGGCTGAAAGCCCGACACATAATAGGGCAGTCCGTAAGGGCTGTTATTCGATAGATTCGTGATTAAAGGAGCGCTGTAAGTGCGACACCTGAAGACTTTAGGTGTCGGTCCTTCAGACCTCATACCCCCTATATCGACAAATATGACAGCCCTAACGGACTGCCCTATTAGGTATCGCTCCTTCAGAGCTCTTTCAACCACATGATAGTCAACAATATACAACTGAATAAATTCGTCGAACTCACGTTAAAAAAGTTTTAATGACAAATTATTCGCAAGGCTCATCAAGCTTCGCAAGTCGTGGAAAATTCGCGGTAATTCGTGTAGCCCCACGCAGTGGAAAATATAAAACTATAATTTGGTCGAACTCACGTTAATTAACATGCCTTTCGCCTAAGGCCACAATTATCACATGCTTTAGCTTGTTGAGTCTTTAGCGAGATATTATCAATTTGATTGCGCATTGTCCTTGACCTTAGAAAGGAGAAAGTAAAAAAATACTAAAAAATTGCAGTAAAGAGTGGTTTATCCAAATAAATTCACTAATTTTGCACCCCGGAAACGGGGTGCTGACTTAGGTTGGCTGAGATTATACCCATAGAACTTGATGCAGGTAATGCTGTCGCAAGGAACGAGTTAACCCAAATATACCCCTGTTTCACGTACAAGGAAGTCATCGTACTTGAAATAGGGACATTTTTTGTATATACCATTCCCGGAACTACATATCTGTGTCTCTGTTTAAGACTAAGGTCTAAGGATAAAGGACTAAGGCTTTTGACTTTTGACTATAATGTAAAGAATACAGATATGAATATAAGCGTAAACAACAAGCCGGTAGCAACAGAGGCTACTACCCTTCTCGCTCTCTCAGAGGAACTAAATCTTCCGGAGAAAGGCGTTGCCGTTGCTATTAGCAATCAGATGATTCCTCGCTCAGAGTGGGCCTCAACAGCAATAAGCGAAGGAACAAGTATTATCATTATCAAGGCTGCCTGCGGAGGATGATACAATTTATAAGTCATTATAACGACCGCTATTCCTACCTTGACTCTATTCGTATGGCATTGGAGGGCGGTTGCCGTTGGATTCAGCTCAGAATGAAGGATGCAACGGATGAGGAAATTCTGCCTGTGGCTCTTGAGGCTCAGAAAATGTGCCGAGAGGCAGGAGCTACATTCATTATCGACGACCATGTGGAACTGGTTAAGCAAATAAAGGCAGACGGCGTTCATCTTGGCAAGAAGGATATGCCGATAGCAGAGGCTCGCAGGATTCTTGGTGATGACTTCATCATAGGAGGAACAGCCAATACTTTTGAGGATGTCCGTGCTCATTATGAAGCTGGAGCAAACTATATAGGTTGTGGCCCATTCCGTTTCACAACGACAAAGAAAGGTTTGTCGCCAATCCTTGGTCTTGAGGGATATATCAGCATTTGCAGCCAGATGAAGGCTGAGGGCATCAACCTCCCTATTGTCGCCATCGGCGGGATAACCTTGGAGGATGTTCCGCAGATAATGCAGACAGGCGTGACGGGTATTGCCCTAAGCGGAGCAGTATTGAATGCTGATGATCCGGTAGAGGAGATGAAAAAATTTATAGCCCCCTTCCATCTCCCCCGAGGGGGAGAGATTTAAGATAGTATTTGAACCTCAAAAACAAATTAATAATTTACAATCAATATACCCCCATAAGGATTTATACAATCCTAAAAATTCCCCCTCGGGGGATTAGGGGGGCTTCTAATTATGGAAAAACTTATTATTGCAGGTCGTGAGTTTAATTCACGCCTCTTCCTTGGAACAGGAAAATTCAACAACAATGAACTTATGGCAAAGGCTATCGATGCATCAGAGTCAGAGATGGTTACAGTTGCCATGAAGCGTATCGAACTTGAGGACAAGCAGGATGATCTCCTGACTCATATCACTCAGAATCCTCGCATTCAGCTACTTCCTAACACATCAGGTGTGCGTAATGCGGAGGAGGCTGTATTTGCCGCACAGATGGCTCGAGAGGCTTTCGGAACAAACTGGCTGAAACTGGAGATTCACCCAGACCCACGTTACCTGCTTCCTGATTCAATCGAGACATTGAAGGCTACAGAGCAGCTCGTAAAGCTCGGTTTCGTGGTGCTTCCTTACTGTCAGGCAGACCCTACCCTTTGCAAGCATCTTGAAGAGGCAGGAGCAGCAACAGTTATGCCTCTCGCAGCTCCTATCGGTACAAACAAGGGACTTCGCATGAAGGATTTCCTCCAGATCATTATCGAGCAGGCAAATGTTCCTGTCGTTGTTGATGCGGGTATCGGAGCTCCAAGTCATGCAGCAGAGGCTATGGAGATGGGCGCAGACTGTTGTCTGGTAAATACCGCCATTGCCGTTGCTGGTGATCCTGTTCAGATGGCTATTGCCTTCAAGGAGGCTGTTATTGCCGGTCGTCGTGCATACGAGGCGGGTCTTGGCTCTGTAAGCGAGTGCGCAGAAGCATCAAGTCCACTCACAGCATTCCTTAATTAATGATTCAACTTTCGCATGGCTCAAGTTGAAAGTGAAGAACTAAGAGTGAAGAATTTAAGTTAGTATTGCAGTTTAAGGCCGTTTATTAACCTTGCACTATAAAATGTAATTTAAATTTTTCACTTTTCACTCTTAACTCTTCACTTGAAGTGGAGCTTGCGACACTTTAGATTATATTTATAATGCCACAAGATAACAAAGCATACGCAAAGCGTGAGAAAGCCTATATGCAGGGAAAGCTGTTCCCTAACATTAAGGTTGGAATGACTAAGGTCAACCTCACCCCTACTGTTACTAAGGATGAGCGCGGTATTCCTCACACGGAACCAAATGCTCCAGTTTATATCTATGACACAAGCGGTCCGTTCTCAGACCCTAATATCGAGATAGACCTCAAGAAAGGTCTTCCTCGTATTCGTGAACAATGGATTATTGACCGTAACGACACAGAACAGCTCTCAGAGGTGACGAGTGAATATGGTAAGCAGCGTCTTGCCGACCACTCACTTGACTCTCTGCGTTTTGAGCATATACAGTTGCCACGCAGGGCAAAGGCAGGCAAGTCAATCTCTCAGATGGCATACGCCAAGGCAGGTATCATTACTCCTGAGATGGAGTATGTAGCCATCCGCGAGAATATGAATTGTGAGGAACTCGGAATAAAAACGCATATCACACCAGAGTTTGTGCGTGACGAGATTGCACGTGGTCGTGCCGTTATTCCTGCAAATATCAATCACCCGGAGGCTGAGCCAATGATTATCGGTCGTAACTTCCTTGTGAAGATTAACACCAACATCGGCAATTCTGCAACCACATCTTCTATTGAAGAAGAGGTTGACAAGGCAGTATGGTCATGCAAATGGGGTGGCGATACCCTTATGGACCTCTCTACTGGCGATAACATTCACGAGACTCGCGAATGGATTGTGCGCAACTGTCCTGTTCCTGTTGGTACCGTTCCTATCTATCAGGCTCTGGAGAAGGTGAACGGAAGGGTTGAGGATCTGACATGGGAGATTTATCGTGATACCCTTATAGAGCAATGTGAGCAAGGTGTTGATTATTTCACCATCCATGCAGGTATCCGCCGCCACAACGTACATCTTGCAGATTCACGTCTCTGCGGAATCGTTAGCCGTGGTGGAAGTATCATGTCAAAGTGGTGTCTCATCCACGACAAGGAGTCATTCCTGTATGAGCATTTTGATGAAATCTGTGATATCGTAGCTCAGTATGATACAGCCCTTTCACTTGGTGACGGTCTGCGTCCTGGTTGTACGGCAGATGCCAATGATGCTGCTCAGTTTGCAGAGCTTGACACTATGGGCGAACTCGTGCTTCGTGCATGGGATAAGAACGTACAGGCATTCATCGAAGGTCCTGGTCATGTTCCTATGCAGAAGATCCGTGAGAACATGGATCGTCAGCTCGACCATTGTCATGAGGCTCCTTTCTATACTCTCGGTCCTATCGTTACTGATATCGCACCGGGCTATGACCATATCACTTCCGCTATTGGTGGAGCACAGATAGCATGGATGGGAACAGCTATGCTATGCTACGTAACACCAAAGGAACATCTCGCTTTGCCTAACAAGGAAGATGTGCGTGTAGGTGTTGTGACCTATAAGATTGCAGCTCATGCAGCTGACCTTGCTAAGGGACATCCTGGTGCACAGGTTCGTGACAATGCCCTTTCAAAGGCACGTTTCGACTTCCGTTGGCGAGACCAGTTCCACCTCTCACTCGACCCAGAGCGCGCGCTTCAATACTTTGAGGAGGCAGGCCATACAGACGGAGAATACTGTACCATGTGCGGTCCAAACTTCTGTGCAGCAAAGCTGACACACGACCTTAGAAAACTCAAGTAATGATGAGTCTGGAAACAAAGGAACTCACATCCGAGCAGAAACGACGCTATAACCGTCATCTCATTCTCGATGGCTTTGGCAAGGAGGGACAGCTTCGTATCCTCAATGCCAAGGTGCTCGTGGTAGGAGCTGGAGGATTAGGTTCACCGATAATTATGTATCTTGCTGCTGCGGGAGTCGGCACGATAGGCATTGTGGATGGAGATACAGTCTCTATCACAAACCTTCAGCGACAGGTCATCCACGGTACTTCAGATATTGGTCGCCCAAAGGTTGATTCTGCTTTTGAACGTGCCAAAGACATCAATCCTGATGTGAACATTATCAAGCATGAGTTGTATCTTACTGAGGATAATGCTCTTGAACTTATACGTCCTTACGACTATGTGCTTGAAGGCTCAGACAATTTCTCAACGAAATATCTTATCAATGATGCCTGTATCATGCTCGATAAACCATTCTGTATCGGTGGTATAAACCGCTATTCAGGTCAGATGATGACGCATACCCACGGCACAGCCTGTTATCGTTGTCTCTTCCCCGAACCACCAGAGAAGGAAGATGTTGAGACCTGCTCAATGGTGGGCGTCCTCGGAAGCATAGCCGGAATGCTCGGTACCATACAAGCTACTGAGGCTGTGAAATACCTTGCTGGTGTAGGAGAGCCGATGACAAATACCATCCTTACCTTCGATGCCCTTACTATGGAATGGAACAAGATGTCGTTCCCTAAGAATGACTCATGTGCCCTTTGCGGAAAAAATCCAACAATAACCGAACTAAAGGAGTATGCCTTCAAGCCATGCTCCAAACGTAAGTAAAATAAGTAATTAACACTATGTTTAGTGATGAATTAAAGAAAATATCATGGGATGAGACCACTCGCAAGATTGCCTCAAAGACAGATCTTGACGTGCGTCGTGCCCTTGCCAAGGAGCATTGTGATGTAGAAGACTTCATGGCACTTATATCACCTGCAGCAGAGCCATATCTTGAGCAGATGGCGCGTCTGTCGCAGAAATACACCCGTGAGCGTTTTGGCAAGACGATGTCAATGTTCATCCCTCTCTATATCACCAACTCATGCTCAAATTCATGCGTGTATTGTGGATTCCATCGTGAGAATCCTATGGCACGCACCATTCTTACCATTGACCAGTGTGAGGATGAATATAAGGCCATCAAGAGACTTGGTCCTTTCGAGAATCTTCTCATCGTTACTGGTGAGAATCCAGCAAAGGCAGGTGTTGACTATCTTGCCAAGGCTCTTGATCGTGCAAAGCCATATTTCTCAAACCTGAAGATTGAGGTTATGCCTCTCTCAACCGAGGACTATGCCATGCTTACCCATCATGGCCTGAATGGTGTAATCTGTTTTCAGGAAACTTACAATGAGGCTCATTACAAGAACTATCATCCACGTGGTATGAAGTCTAAGTTTGAATGGCGTCTTAATGGTTTCGACCGTATGGGAATGGCCGGCGTTCATTCTATTGGCATGGGTGCTTTGCTCGGACTTGAAAAGGAATGGAAGACAGACGTAACTATGCTTGCGTATCATCTTCGTTATCTCCAGAAGAAATATTGGAAGACCAAGTACTCTGTCAACTTCCCACGTATGCGCCCTGCTCAGAATGAGGGTTTCCAACCAAACTGTTTCGTGAATGACCGCGAGTTGGCACAGGTCACATTCGCTATGCGTATCTTCGACCATGATGTGGATATCAGCTATTCTACACGCGAGCCTGAGTTCATCCGTAACAATATGTGTACCCTCGGTGTAACTACCATGTCGGCAGCAAGTCGTGTGAATCCGGGTGGCTACTACAGCTATCCACAGGCACTTGAGCAGTTTACCGTAAGTGATGACCGCACGGTTGAGGAAATCGCCAACGCGCTGAAGGCTCGTGGCATAGAGCCTGTATGGAAAGACTGGGACGGCTCATTCGATCATGTCAATCTGATGATTAATCAGAAGGCTGTGTAATGATAATTGTAATCACACTTCCATATTTCATAGAGCGGGAGGCTGAACGAATCGTTCTGCGTCTCGCTCATGTGGATTTAATACATCTTCGTAAGCCGGAGAGCACTTCTGATGAAATGGAGCGGCTTATTCGTGATATTCCTGCAGAATACCATTCGCGACTTGTCCTTCACGATCATCATCATCTTGCTGTGAAATATGGTTTGTATGGTGTACATCTCAACTCTCGCAATCCTATTCCTCCACAAGGGTGGAAAGGTAGCATCAGCCGAAGCTGCCATTCTTTAGAAGAAATAAAAGAATGGAAAGACAGATGCAACTATCTCTCACTTTCACCTATCTATAATTCAATATCCAAGCAAGGATATAAATCGGCATTCAACAGAGAGCAAATAGAAAAAGCTGCGGCTGAGGGTATCATAGACAATAAGGTATTGGCATTAGGTGGAGTTACATTTGATAAAGTAGAAGAAGTATTAAGCCTCGGATTTGGAGGTGCAATGATTTTAGGAGATGCATGGAAGTTTTAGAAAAGGTTAGAAGGTTAGAGGTTATGAGGTCTTAACAATTGAAAATTGATAATTGAGAATTGAAAATTAATTTCTTAATATCTTAATTTCAAAGAGTTCCGACCAGAAAACCTTAAAACCAGAGAACCTTAAAACCTTTAGAAAAATGGAAATAGTATTGACAATAGCAGGAAGTGATCCTAGCGGAGGCGCAGGCATACAACAGGATCTTCGTACCATAGAGTCTTTAGGATGCTATGGAGCCTCTGTCATAACAGCCCTCACCACCCAAAACACACTTGGGGTACAGTCAGTCATGCCTGTACCTGCAGATGTCGTGCGCAGCCAACTTGAAGCCGTTCTTTCCGACCTTGATGTCAAGGCTATAAAGATTGGCCAGATACCTTCTGCTGATGTTGCCCATGCCATTGCAGAAACACTAAGCCATCACCTAACACCTATCACCCATCACCCAATTATCCTCGACCCTGTGATGATTTCCACAAGTGGCCGTCGCTTGATGTCGGAGGATGCCATAGATGTAGTTGTTTCCGAACTTTTCCCTCTCTGCACGCTTATCACGCCAAATATTCCAGAAATGGAAACTTTATCTGGATTATCAGGATTTAATGCATGCAACTATAACATATTAATAAAAGGAGGACATGCGGAAGGCAAAGAAATGGCAGACCGACTTTGCCTTGCCAATGGCACAGAGCGTGTCTATGTTACGGAGAAGATAGAAAGCACCAACCTTCACGGAACTGGCTGTGCCCTTTCAAGTGCCATAGCCTCATCCCTTGCCTTGGGCTATTCTTTGGAAGATGCCGTAGCAAGAGGAAAGGACTATGTAACGAAAGCTATTCGGGGAGGAAGAGATTTAGGCGTAGGGCATGGGAATGGGCCGGTCTTCTATAAGAGAATAGATAATAACGAATAGTAAATAATATCTAATACTGGTAGCCACCAGAACGAGGGGACTCATAAGGGCGTTAGCCAGTATTAAGTAATATTATCTATTCATTATTCACTATTCACTCCATATGGAACACTTCCTTCAATGGAATAGTGACGGGAGAGTTGTCCTCTGGATTCACCTCCATGATGTCAGCCATCATATCCCACCACTTTTGCGTGATAGGGTCAATGCCGTTGCTCGTGTCCTGCGAGTTTCCCTCACCAGAACATTCCTGATAGCCGAACAGTATATTCGTATCCCTATCCCAGTAAATAGAATAATTACCTACCCCACTATCCTTTATCATCTTTACCAGTTCCGGCCATATAGCGGCATGGCGTTTTTCATATTCTGCCTCAAAACCTGGTTTCAAGAACATTTTAAATGCAAATCTAGACATATTTTTCATTTATTGTTTAGAGTTTTTTCGCTTAAGACTATCAAGCTAAAGCGAGTCTTATTATCTTTATTTTTTTATATCCGAATCTCTTGATTTCTGCGTTTTCTTGTTGCAAAAATAATTATTTATTTTAAAAAATGCCATTAAAACGCCTCAGAAAGCACTTTTTTATAAAAAAATGTCAAAAAAATCACCAAAATTTGTGTATTATTTGATTTTTTACGTATCTTTGCAATCGATAAGTAATACAGTAAGTAGTAATACACTGAATCTATTAACATTAAACTTATAATAACAATGAAACAATTAGTAGAAAAGATCGCAGCAGCTTATGCAGAGTTTGCTAAGGACGCAGCTGCTCAGGCAGAGAATGGTAATAAGGCAGCAGGTGCTCGTGCACGTAAGGCTTCACTTGCTATTGAGAAGGCAATGAAAGAGTTCCGTAAGGCTTCTATCGAGGCTGCTAAGTAAGCTTTGTTTCTTAGTAATCAGAAAATGCACCACCTCACTTATCGGGTGGTGCATTTTTTATGTTTTAGTTCTTCACTCTTCACTTTTCCCTCTCATGGAGGGAAAATGTAAAAATTTTTAACTTTTTCTCTGGTTTTATGTGTTTTCTTGGGAAAAAATAGTAAATTTGCAGCAAAATCTAAGTCTAATGCAGAAAGGTTAGAAGGGAATAAGGTCGAAAGAATAAGGTTTGATAGTAATAAACCTTCATCCATCAACCTATAAACCTGAAACCTTTCAAAAAGGACCTTAAAACCAGAAAACGTAATATGATTAGAGGATCAATCTTAATGACATTGCTGTCGCTAGCAACCTTATTACCAGCCAATGCACAGTTCGCGCAAGCCCCAGCATTTCCCGGAGCAGAGGGATATGGACGCTACACAACAGGCGGACGTGGTGGCAAGGTTTACCATGTAACGACACTGGAAGACAATATCGAGCAACCGTCAGACGGAATGCTCAGATACTATATCCAAAAAAAGAAAGGACCGAGAATTATTGTATTCGACGTTGCAGGAACCATAGAACTAAAGGGTGTACTGAAAATCAATAAGGGTAGTATCAGCATTTTGGGACAGACAGCCCCAGGAAAGGGAATCTGTTTGAAGAACTATACTCTTGCTATTGGTAGTGCTGATAACGTAATCATCCGTTTCCTCCGTTGTCGCGTGGGTGATATTGACGATGCTGATGCAATGTCAGCCTCTCACCACGACCTTGACAAGTATGGTCTTGACGGCACTCACCGCCGTATCATCATCGACCATTGCTCTATGTCGTGGAGTACTGACGAGGTCGGATCTTTCTATGGAAACAGGGACTTCACACTCCAATGGTGCATCCTTTCAGAGAGCCTTCGTGCAAGTGCCAACAAGAGTGCTATTCACGGATACGGAGGTATCTGGGGAGGTGAACGTGCGTCATTCCACCATAACCTTCTTGCCGACAATGATTCCCGTATGCCACGTTTCGACCACGGCTATGTGTCAACGCTTGCAGGACCTTTGGATTGCGTGAACAACGTCATCTATAACTGGGGAGGTAATTCAGCATACGGTGGAGAGCAGTTGCCTGGCAAGGAACCAAAGAAAATCAACCTCTGCCACAACTACTATAAGCCGGGACCTGCTACTCAAGAGAAGGTAACGACACGCATCTTCAACCCTACGACATTCTGCAAGAACTGTTGCAATGAGAATGGTGCACTTTGTGTTCCTGCTCAGGTATATATCAATGGTAATTTTATGGAGGGTTCTGAGGAAGTCACCAAGGACAATACAAGCGTAAAGGCTATCAAGATGGATAAGAAGGGTGACCTTACATACGATGAGTGGAAGGCAAAATGTCTTGCCCCAGAGCCATTCAAGTCTGACGAACCACGTTGGAATTATCCTATCATCAGTCTTGACAAAGACCCACAACGACTATTCAATAAGGTGCTCGACTATGCCGGCTGTTCTTTAGACCGTGATGTCATCGACAAGCGCGTCACAGAATCTGCCCGTAAGGGAGCATCAAAGCTCGAAGGCAGTAACGGTTCTGAAGGTGGTCTTATCGACTCTGCTGATGATGCTGGCGGTTGGCCTACGCTTAAAGGCAAGCCACAGACAGATAGCGATGGTGACGGAATGCCAGACAAATGGGAGAAGGCTCACGGTCTTAATCCAAATGTTGATGATAGTGGCAGTTTCAAGCTCGACCCACGTCAGTATTACACAAACCTTGAGGTTTATGCCAACAGTCTTGTAGAAGACATCATGAAGGCTTGTCGTGCTAATTGCGAAGAGACTTTCGAAGAGTATTATCCTGACCTCACAGAGGCAAAGAAGAATGCAAAGAAATAATTGACATAAAAGATGCCGAGGACGAGAGAATGCCCTCGGCATTTTCAATATTGATTATCAACCACTAATTATAACCAGATGCGATATACCCAACTGATATTTCTCTTGATGGTCATAATGCCCATTTCTGCGTGGGCACAGACTATTGGTGAGGATGAGGCACGTCAGAGGGCATCGCGTTTCTTCAGGCAAAAGAACACAGAGATTATTGACGCACAACCGCAACTGGCATATACGGCAAAGGCCGAAGACAAGACGTGCTTCTATATCTATAACAACGGTAACAAGGGCTTTGTGATAATAGGTGGTGATAAGGTAGCACATGAGGTACTTGGCTATTCATTTAGCGGAGCTTTCTGTTATGACTCTGTGCCAAATAACATAAGATGGTGGTTCGAGCAATATGCACAACAGATTAGTTCTGCGACAAATGAAGTGAAAGGGCAAAGCCAAACTGGCAACATCAAAGGCAGACACGACATTTCGAATATGATTAAAACGAAGTGGAATCAGAATTCGCCTTTTAATGACAAACTACCCCGACTTTCGTGGCTCGCACCTCCTTACGACAGACTTGCAACTGGCTGTGTAGCTACTGCCGGAGCACAGGTTATGAGATATTGGAAACATCCGCAACGAGGTGTTGGCAACAACAGCTATAAACTTTTCTATAGCTATCACTCCACAATCGGGAAACCTAATCTATGGATGGCCGACAGGAAAGATTATGGTGGTGCTAAGAGTCTGAAGTTCTCGGCTGATTTTTCCCGAAACACATACCGATGGAATGATATGGCAGACACATACACTTCCTCTTCTACAGAGAAACAGAAATCTGCCGTTGCAACATTACTCTCTGATATTGGCATAGCGTGTAATATGCTATATGGACAGGCGAAATACGACGGCTCAGCCACTCCCGAGAGTACTCTTGGCAAGGCTTTGGTAAGTAATTTCGGATATAGCCACAATATCAACATAAGAGCACGAAGGAACTATGACGAAAGGGCATGGGAGGATCTTGTTTATTCGGAATTATCCTCTGACCGACCTGTTATCTATGGCGGTTATGAGAAAGGTATGGGCGGACATGAGTTTGTGATAGGCGGATATGAGGCTTCTACCAACCTGTTTTTCGTAAACTGGGGATGGGGAGGCAACTATGACGGCTATTTCACACTTACTCCAACCATAGTGCCTGCCCGTATGTCGGCTGATATCGAGCAGTCTTTCCTTCAGAATGTAATGCCAGAGAACGGAGAAATACAGAAATGCTATCTTTCCACTAACGGTTTCGGACTATCTGCCAACAAGGTAATGGTTGGTACTAAAGTCAATATTACCGAACTTCCAGGTGTGGCAAACAGCGGATATATTATCAATAACACATGCAAGGAAATTGTTACAGACCTTGGCATAAGACTCGTTGATAAGAATAATGGCAAGAATACTGACATTATATGCGACAAAGCCTCAACGCTCCAGTCAGGCTATATGACCGACCTTTCATTTACCCCTACAGAGACGGGGACATTCTCCGTCATCCCTATCTATAGAAGTAATGGTGAATGGGTAGAGGCTCCAACTATCGCATATCTTGGCTACCCTACTCTTACGGTATCATCCGACGGTTTTTCCGATATTCTTGTCTTGGGAGAGCCTGGCATTATAGAGGGTAAGGGAGTAACTGATCCTAATATGCGTTACTCCGTGAGATTGCGCAACTATGGTGAGGCTTGCACGAAAAAAGTTGTTGTCTTTATTGGTGAGGCCAAGAAAGAAGGAAATATATCCTCTATAGCCTATCTGAGCAGAGAGGTGGAGTTTGAAGCTGGCGAAACTAAAGGTCTTGTCTTTGACCGCACACATCTTACTAATGCCGAAAAGCTCAAGGAAGGCAAGAAATATATAATGTGGGTTAAGGTTTATTGAAGAAGTCCACCCTATCCTCCTCAAGCCGTTTATGACACCTCTTTAGCTCTCTTCCGGAATAAGAGCTACATAAGAGCAGCATAAGAGCTACATAAGAGCAACTAAGGCAGTATTCCACCCGTGGTTTTGTCTCAGAAAAACCTCTCGACAGAGGTCTCCTTTTTACACTACAAAGATACAAAATTTTCGTCAAGATACGCAGAGTTGCGTTGAAAATCACAATAAGGGGTGGGGGTAAACATTATAGGAGGTAAGAAAAAATTCAAAAAATAAAATGCAATAATGTATTTTTATTTTTTGATTTTTTTACGTATATATAGGGAAGTACCCCCACCACCCCCACCCAAAATCTATAAACACACGCAATCTGATATTAGTTCAACGAAGAAAGTTCAAATTTCAAGCCACATAATAAAGATAAGGATATACAAGAAAGCCCCCTGATTACTCAGAGGGCTATTCTTTACTAAATGTTACTTACGTTTCCATTCGGTCAACGTATGCATTCCCATACACTTGCTACGTTCTGTTATGCCTCTATCACCATCATTCTTGACAAGTTGATAGAAGGCAACCTTGTCCTTACCATCAGGCATCTCGTAAACTATCCAATAGTTAAGTCTATCAATTGTATATGTTGTTTCATTCCACTTATAGCGATTCTTGTAGCCTGTTTCGTGCAGCCATCTACTCATTAGACCAATCTCAGCAATCTTTCCACCCTTTGTTGCAGAGTTATAATTGAGAAAGCCTTCTTCAATCTTCTTAATCTGAGCCACAGCAGCTTCATCTTTATATTGAACAAAATCCCTGAGTTGAGTCTCGGTAAAGGTCTTGGTGATATCATATCCAAGCTTGTTGATGAGAACATCGTTCTGGTTAAAGATAAGGCCAAAGTAAACATAGGCAACAATCAGAGAATTTACGGTTGGATCGCTAACCTTACCTTTGTTCACACCCCATTTTATCTTGCCAGTTTCCGACTCTGACCAAGGATTATGGCAATTGTAAATCATTAGTCGATAATTGTCGCTAACTCTTGTAATTTTGTATCCGTCAATAATCTTTGCGTCACGCGGATTAAGCAAAGTGGTTGTAGTTGCCTCCAACTTAAGCGTTCCCAAACCAGGCGATTCAACTGTGCCATCAGCACTAATTGAACCCATAGCCTTACCACTCGCATCAGTAAACTTACCAGTTGCAGGATTCAGTTTCACAACAGTACCCGGCTTGTTACCATTACGGTCGGTATTGATTGTAATCTCCAGCGTTGCAGGATTCCATGATGCTGCCACCGCCTCATTCTTTGTCTCAAATCCTATTGTTGACTCCAAACTGAAATTGACGACAGCACCTTCCTTCGCTTGTGGGATTGCAAGTTTATAGGCTTCGTTATGAGCCGCAACCTCTTTGTCTTCATTCGATTTACCACCTACTGCCGCCTTTGCCTTCTTTAGAAGTCCACCAAACTGAGCGTCTGCAACTGTGTTGAACGCAAACATGGCAACTAATGCCATCAACGAAATTTTCAACGAATGTTTCATATTCGATTTAGATTTTAAAAATTATTGGTTTATAGATATAAGATATAATTACAGATAACAGATTGGGCTTCTCCTGCTATTGCAAGAAAAGCCTATTATTGCACGGACATCCGCGACTTAACAATAAAATACGAGGGTTTATAGTGTACCTACAGATATATGAGAGAGAGAGAGAGAGAGAGAGAGAGTAATCAAATTCTCGGAATGACCAAACAAATCGGCCATTCTTTTTACTCCATTAACAATATTTATGCTATCTCTTTTCATGTTCAGGTTCTATGAATATCTTAATTGCGATTGCAAATATACAACTTTTTCCCGAAACAAAGAACAAAAATGAGAAAAAATGTATATTTACACTTTAAATTCATATAATTCGATGGATTTAGGGAAGGTTTCAAATTCTTTAAGGGCTGTTATATGATGAATACGAAAGATATTTGGTGAGAATAAAGTCAGAAGCAAATCCGTTGTAAGTCCGTTGTTCCTCCGAACCAAACTCGATGAACCTTCGCTATTTCCTTAGAAAAATGGGAGTTTCATCGAGTTTGGTACGGAGGATGAGCGAAGGAAGGACGGAGGAAGAGCTATGGTTAAGACAAAGAATAAGCCGAAAAACACTTATACAGCCATCATTCGTGAATAAATGTAAATTTCAACAAAACAATATTGAATAAATCTTAATTATTTAGTACCTTGCATTGCAAAGTACCAAATAACACCTATATTTGCACTTGGAAATCAGAAACGGGCACCGCTCTATGAGCGACAAGCCCTATTTCCTACGTGCGAAGATGCTTCGCACATTGCACTCAGAAAATCAAGAACCAATAATTATGGTAAACGTTGACAATACCAAATCGCAGATGAGGAAAGGTATGCTTGAGTATTGCATACTCCTTCTGTTGAGGCATAGGCCTTTGTATGCCAATGATATAATCTCGCAATTGAAGTCGGCAGAGATGATTGTGGTGGAAGGTACTCTATACCCTTTGCTTAACCGTTTGAAAAAAGACGGATTGCTGAAATACGAATGGCAGGAGAGTACTCAAGGACCACCTCGTAAATATTATGCCTTGACTGACGAGGGCGAGGAGGCCCTTCAGCAACTTGACACGAGCTGGAATGAGCTTACAAAAACAGTTAATATATTACATAGCAAATACTAAAACCCTTACGAAAATGAAAAAGAATATTTCAATAAATATATGTGGCACAATATATGCCATTGACGAGGACGCATACCAGTTGCTCGAGAACTATCTCCAGAGCATGAAGAACTATTTCCGTAATGAAGAAGGTGGCGATGAGATTGCCGATGACATAGAGCATCGCGTTGCAGAACTGCTCTGGGAGTATAAGGAGAAGGGAATGACAGCCGTTAATATTGAGACTATAAAGGAGATTATCAACAAGGTTGGAAATCCAAAGGATATTGACGACTCTACACATACAGATACCAATAATGCCTTTACAAGCGAGACAAAGAATAATAACGGACAGGAAAAGGAGAATTTCTTCAGTTCGTTTGGCGATGAGACTTCTGCTTTCGGCAAGATCAAAAAGAATATAAACACCCGACGTTTCTATCGTAATGCAGACAACAAGATGCTTGGTGGTATCTGCTCAGGAATGGCAGAATACTTTGGAATAGGAGATGTTATTATCTGGCGACTTGGTGTCTTGATACTTGCCATTATTTGTGGAATAAACATAAGCCTGAGCTTTATTCCAGATTTCATCAGCTTTCTAATCTCATTCCCGATACCTTTCATCTATATCTTCATTTGGATTACCGTTCCAGAAGCAAGAACACCAGAAGACAGGCTTAGAATGCAAGGTCGAGATGTGAATCCAGATAATATCAGAGAACAGGTTGTGTCTGATTCTGAAGTGAACAGAAAAGAACCTGTGAAAAACGACAGTAATGCGACAGGCTGTTTGAAAGCCTTGCTGATATTCTTTTTTCTGATACTGATATTTCCATTGTTAATTGCATTCTTAGCGATTATCCTCGCTTTGATTCTCGCAGGAGTCGCAACTTTTGGCGGAATATCAATAGCTACAGATATATTCCCGCAAGTAACGTGGTTACCAGAGCTTTTTGAATGCACCAGACCAATGCTTTGGACTGCCCTTATAGCCTCTTTCTTTGTTATCGGCATACCAATCTTCTTCATAGTAAGACTGTTCAAAAACGACAAGAAATCCATGTCTACTTGGGCTACGACAATAATAATCATTGTATGGCTATTTGCTCTTGCAGTTGCCATCGGTTCTTCAGTCTTAGGTACAATGCAGATTGAGAAATCATGGAAATACCAATGCGAGAAAGAAAGCACGAGAAATGGAATATGTCTTTATGATTCACACCAATGGAACGTACTTGACGAACTTGGCTGGGAAGTGAAGGAACTCGACAATGTGGACAAATGGCTATCAGAGGACCGTTCTGGCTATGGTGGTCTGCCTAATGAGGCGTTGGAACTCCGTCGTGATAATTCCAGAAATGCGATGTCGTTCTCCCTTTCACGCACAGAGCATTTTGACGAGGGTGACTATGTTCTTGAATCTCTTACCGAGGTCGAAGGCAGAGGCGGAAGCATCAAGGCCTTGGAAGGTTCTAAAGAAGTGGCAGTAAATGATCTTAATGACAAGGGACAGCAACTTTGGACGATGGATTGGACAGAAGGTAAGGATTTGCCAATATTCGAGAATCCTGATAGTGCCGGATGGAATGGCTTTGCCAAAGATGGTCGAGAACATTGGACTTACCGCGTATCTAAGCCTTTCCATCATAAGGCTGGAGATATTACAATCAACATATCAGCAGACAAAGCCTATATGAACAAATTCCATATCCGTCATATACAATTACGAAAGGTAAAATAAGTTTGCAGAAGAGAAGGTTGCATGGGAATTTCCCTATGCAACTTTCTTTTTTTTACAAAATCAGGAAGATTTCTCCGATTTCCACACAATAAAACAACAGTTGTCACGTTATATAAAAGAAGAAATATGGCTTCTTTTGAAAGAGGTATATCAATTCGTATCTTCTGGGATATGAGACTGGATTATATTATAGTTTTGTTTTTTAGCCTTATAAGCTTGTCTGCAAGTGCTCAGTCTATTCTAATTGACGACGATATAGCAGATAAGGAACTGCAGATAGAAAGATGTCTGCAGCGAATGGACGTGGACTATAGTACCAAGTATGACGCCCGACAATTTGGTCTTCCAGCCCCAGACTCTCTCAATCTCAGGAATCAATACGGCAATGAAGTCATCGCCTACGAGATATGCCCTGCTATTCCTATTGGTGTTGTGATTTGCATATCAGGCAGAGATGCCCCGTCAGCCTCAGCATACTATGGTCATGCTATGGAGTTCTACAAACTTGGCTATGCCACGTTTACAATGGATGTAAGCAACCATTCAAAGACAGATGGCAGCAAGCGATACGAGGAAATCAAAGATGTTCAGGCAGTCATCGACTATATAAAGACAAAGATGGACTACATCAATCTGCCTATCATAGTGATGGGTGTTGCGATGGGAGGAACAGTAGCCATCCGATCTATGATTGAAAGCTACGACATCAATGCTGCGATATCCCTGTCTGCCTTTTCTTCATTCGAGGATTATTTTGCCTTCAATCAAAACGAGGCTGATCCAAAGTATGATTTCCCGAATGTAAGCGTAAAGGACATAGAGGATATGAGTACGGCCGATAGCATAACACTATCCAAGCTATGTAGTGTGAAGGGCATCGACCAACGCCCCGTACTGCTCATGCAGAGCAAGAAAGACAAGCATGTTCCATACGCCTATTTCACTCGTCTTTCAACAGAACTGAAGAAATACACTAACGAACTTGTGTCATTCGTAGTGGAAGGTGACGAGCACTATATCTGTCGTGACTTTATAAACCCTTCTTCCGACAAGGCATACTTTGAGACACTAACGGACTTCCTCAAGAGAGTAACTCCGAGTGTTCCTGTTTCTGCATATAGAAAGTTGGAGGATACGCAGGAGATATAAAACAAGAGCGGTACCACTTTTTAGTGATACCGCTCTTGTTTGTTGTTAACGTAGGTTTTAGTCCGTCCAGAACTCTGATCCAATACAAGATATAACAACACATCCATAGGATAAACCGGTGACAGTCATATTGTCTTTCATCTTGCTCTTACTGTCGATGGTAAACTGGGAAGTAGTCACCATCCCTCTGTTTTTCTGTAGGTTTTGCATAGTTTCTAAGCATTAAGTATTATAAGTGTAAAATTCTATTTTAAATCCACTGCAAAAGTAGTCATATTTTCGGAATAATACAAATTTTTATCCACATTTTTAAGATTTTTTCACATGATTTATTTTGTCGATGCGAGCACAAATATATCGATACTGTTTTCTTAATATTTCATAAAAAATCACATTGGATAGCCAAATAGATATATTATGTCGATAAAAATTGATTAAGTATTTTGGATTTACGACGAAATTGATTATTTTCGCCCATGATTTCCAACATTATCTCTATGAAACGCGGATAATACATCGATTAAACTTTTTCAATGGTAATGAGTCCAAAGGCTAAAGACGAATGGCAAAAAGACTTTAGCCACCAGTCTGACATTAGGCAAATATTAAATCAAATAACAAATGAACGTAAAGAATTATTTATTGGCAGCATTGCTAGTTTCATCGCTTCCTACTTTTGCACAAAAGAAATGGACGATGCAAGAATGTATTGACTATGCCATGGCGAACAACATATCGCTAAAGAAATCCTCTCTTCAGCGTATGTCAACCAACGAGGACTTGCAGTCGTCAAAGGCGCAGTTATTGCCGTCCCTCAATTTCTCAACAAGCCAGAATTTAAATTATCGTCCCTGGCCTACGGCAGGTATGTCAACCGTGGTTGACGGACGAGCTATGGCAAGTGTGGACAAAGTCTATTACAACGGCTCATACAGCCTTAATGGTAACTGGACGGTTTGGAACGGTAACAGGAATCACAATCAGGTAAAGCTCAACGAACTCAGCCTTGCCCAGCAAGCTGTGGATTCAACCACTACAGCACGTAGTATTGAGGAACAGATTGCACAACTCTACGTGCAGATTGCATATACGGAGGAGAATATAAAGGTTCAGAAGGCCACTCTCGAGTTCTCAAAGACAAACGAGAATCGCGGAAAGGACATGGTTGAGATCGGCAAGATGAGTAAGGCCGACCTCATGCAGCTTACCGCACAGCGTGCTCAGGATGAATACAACGTAGTATCAGCAGAGAGTCAGGCACGCAACTACAAGCGTCAGTTGAAACAGCTCTTGCAGATCACATCTACCGAACCATTCGAGATAAGCGGTCTGGATGCTACAGATGCAATGGCTCTGGCTCAGATTCCATCATTACAGCGTGTATATGAAAAGGCACTTGCCAATCGTCCAGAGTTCAAGAGTCTGCAAATTCAGATCGAGTCGTCTGAGGTAAACAAGAAGATTGCCAATGCACAATCACTTCCTACCATCGGTGTAAATGCAAGCGCAAGTACAAGTACATCTTCTATGAGTGATTTGGGCTGGGGCGACCAGTCAAAGCAGAACTTCGCTTTAGGTGGAGGTGTAAGCCTCAGCGTTCCTATTGTGGATCAGCGTCAAAAGAGAACGGCCGTTAACAAGGCAGAGATAAGCCGTCAGCAGGCATTGCTCGACCTTCAGGACAAGCAGACCTCTCTCTACAGTACTCTCGAAAACTACTGGATTCAGGCAGAGAACAATCAACAACAATACAAGGCTGCTAAAGTCAGCACAGAGAGCGCACAGACAAGCTATGATCTTCTCAGCGAGCAGTTCAGCCTTGGACTTAAGAATATAGTAGAACTTCAGGATGGAAAGTCACGTCTTCTGTCTGCACAGCAAAGTGAGCTTCAGAGCAAGTACATGACTATCCTGAATATCAAGATGCTGGAGTTCTATCAGAGGTAATTTCCTAGATTAAAGAGTGAGGTGTAAAGATTAATGTAGATAGTCTTGAAACCTTATAACTTACATAAATAACAAAATCATAAATAAAGGAATAGTGCTATCTACATTACGCTTTACACTATACCCTTTACACTTTTAATATAGACTATGAACAAGAAAGTTATCATCGGTGGTGTAGCTGCTGTGGCTGTGGTTGCATTGGCTGGATTCTTCTTCTCTGGAAAGAAAGAGAGAAAGGTAAGTTTTGAAACAGCTACAATCGTAAACACCACTATATCAAGCAGTGTAACTGCTACAGGTACTATCGAACCAGTAACAAGTGTCACTGTAGGTACTCAGGTAAGTGGTATCGTAAGTCATCTGTATGTTGACTATAATAGCGTCGTTAAGAAAGGACAGGTCATTGCCGAACTCGATAAGACAAACCTCATATCCGAGCTTTCTACCCAGAAGGCAAACCTTTCTTCTGCTGAGAGCAAGTATGCTTATCAGAAGACGAATTTCGAACGCTATCAGAAGCTCTTCGACAAGGGACTTGTATCTGCCGACGACTTTGAGAATGCAAAGCTTGCATATCTTCAGGCAGAGGAAAGCGTGAATACAGCGAAGGAAAGCGTACGAAAAGCACAGACAAACCTCAGCTATGCCACTATCACATCACCTATTGATGGCGTTGTGCTCAGTAAGGCCGTAGAAGAGGGACAGACCGTGGCTGCAAGCTTTAACACCCCTGAACTCTTCACTATTGCTCAGGACCTCACCAATATGCAGGTTGTAGCAGACGTTGATGAAGCCGATATCGCAGACGTAAAGCAGGGTGCTCGTGTAACATTCACCGTTGACGCATATCCAGACGATGTATTCGAGGGTAAGGTAACACAGGTTCGCCAGTCAGCTACAACAACCAATAACGTTGTAACCTACGAGGTCGTTATCTCTGCTCCAAACGCAGACCTCAAGCTCAAGCCAGGACTTACAGCCAATGTGACAATCGTTACTCAGGAAAAGCCAAACGTACTCGCAGCTCCAGTTGCAGCCCTTCGCTTCGCTCCTCTTGAGACTATGCTCGAACCAGAAGGTAAGATTATCGACTGCGACTCAAAGACAAAGGTTTGGGTGAAGGATGGTAAGGACCTGAAGGCTATCCCTGTAAAGACAGGTGTCAGCAATGGTGCTCTTACCGAGATTACAGAAGGTATCAGCGCTGGTAAAGAGGTTCTCACAGGCTTCTCTTCAGGTATGCCAATGATGATGCAAGGCGGACAGGGTAACAGCAATCCGTTCATGCCAGGCCCTCCAGGAAGAAGGAATGGTCAAGGTCAAGGACAAGGCCAGGGAGCAAGTAAGTAAAAATAGCCCCTCACCCGTCACAACGTGACACCCTCTCCCAAAGGGCAGGTGAGGATCATAATTATAATCTATATGGAAAATAATTCTGAAAATCAAGAGCGTCGTGTAGTCATTGAACTGGATAACGTGAGGCGTGACTTCATCGTTGGTTCAGAGACCGTACATGCACTCCGTGGAATATCATTCAAGATATATGAGGGTGAATTTGTCACCATCATGGGTACCTCTGGATCAGGAAAGTCAACCCTGCTCAATCAGTTGGGCTGTCTTGACACTCCAACATCCGGTGAATACTATCTCGATGGTGTGAGCGTACGCACAATGAAACGTCGCCAACGTGCTGTGCTGAGAAACCGTAAAATCGGATTCGTGTTCCAGAACTACAACCTCCTTGCCAAGACAACGGCTGTGGAGAACGTAGAACTGCCTCTTATGTATAACAGGAACTTTTCATCCTCAGAGCGTCGCAAGGCAGCAATTGAGGCACTTGAAAGAGTAGGACTTGGTGATCGTCTCATGCACAAGTCAAATCAGATGTCGGGCGGACAGATGCAGCGTGTGGCTATTGCACGTGCATTGGTCAACAATCCTGCGGTTATTCTTGCCGACGAGGCAACGGGTAATCTTGATACCCGCACCTCCTTTGAGATGCTCGTACTGTTCCAGAAGCTTCATGCAGAGGGACGTACCATCATCTTCGTAACTCACAACCCGGAGATTGCGCAGTACTCCAGTAGAAACATCATGTTGCGCGACGGCAAGATCCGTGAGGATGTAATCAACACAAACATTCTCTCTGCACAAGAGGCTCTGGATAAATTGCCAAAGCCGCAAGATGATTAATATGAGTGAATAGTGAAAAGTGAAGAGTTAATAATTTGAGTTACTCTAAACACTTACCACTAAACTCTAATCTCAAAACTCTAAACTCTAAAAAGATGAGCATAATAAACTTATTCAAAGTTGCACTTCGAGCCATAGCCAACAACGCATTCCGCTCGTTCCTGTCAATGCTCGGCATCATCATCGGTGTCGCTGCTGTGATAGTGATGATGGCTATCGGTCAGGGCTCTAAGGAGAGTATTCGTAAGAATATCTCACAGATGGGTACCAACGTGATAATGATACGTCCGGGTGCTGATATGATGGGAGGTGTTAGACAAGACCCTTCATCTATGCAGACTTTAAAGGTTGCTGACTACGAGGCTATTATGAACGAGAAGAAATATGTCACTTACGTTTCTCCAGAAGTAACGGCAAGCGGTCAGGCCATCTATGGTGCAAACAACACTAATGCCACCATCTACGGAGAGTCGCTCGACTATCTCGACATCAAGCAATGGGATGTTGAAAAAGGCGTTCCTTTCACAGAAGATGACGTACACAAGAGTGCGAAGGTATGCCTTATCGGTAAGACAATCGCTGACGACCTCTTCCCTAACGGAGCAGATCCTGTAGGTAAGACCATCCGTTTCAAGAGCATACCTTTCCGCATTTGCGGTGTGCTGAAGGCTAAGGGATATAACAGCTGGGGTATGGACCAGGATAACGTGATTGTGGCCCCTTACACCACGGTTATGAAGCGTATCGCTGCCCAGACGTATTTCTCTACAATCAACTGCTCTGCCATCACAGAAGAAGTAACTGATCAGGCAATTGAAGAACTGACAGAGATACTTCGTACTACACATAAGATCAAGGAAGATTCTGGTGAATCCGAAGACTTCACCATACGCTCACAACAGGAGATGATGGAAACAATGTCATCTACTATGGATACCGTCACTATCATCCTCGTAGTGGCTGCTGCATTCTCGCTCCTCGTAGCCGGCATCGGCATTATGAATATCATGCTGGTATCCGTAACCGAGCGTACAAAGGAAATCGGTCTTAGAATGTCAGTTGGTGCCCGTGGCATCGACATCAGCAATCAGTTCCTCATTGAGTCCATAATAATATCGGTGACGGGAGGACTTATCGGTATAATCCTCGGAGAAACCATCGCAGGACTTGCCTCGTTCCTGTTCCATCTCCCGACAAGCGTTCCGGGTTGGAGTATCACCGTCAGCTTCATCGTATGTACTCTCATCGGTATCGGCTTCGGATACTTCCCTGCTCGAAAAGCTGCACGCATGGATCCTATCGAGGCTATAAGATATGAGTAAAATATCAATTAACAATTTACAATTAACAATTAACATGTTTCCCTGAGCAAAGTGTTATGCGCCAGCCTATGTTAATTGTTAATTATTAATTGTTAATTAAAAGAGAAAGGTTATGAAAATATCCACAATAATCCATCCAATTGCCATACTGGTATGGCTTCTCATTCCGCTCATGTTCATTGGGCCTTATGAGGAAATAAGTATCAAACGATACCTATTCAATAGTTGCATGCCATTCATGATGCTTCTTGTTTTCTACCTGAATTATCTGTGGATACTTCCAAGACATATTGAGGGGAAGAGCAAGTTAAAGGTATTACCCATCAATGCAATCTTGATTGTAGTGGTTTGTGTTCTCGTTGCACTCGTTCGGGCATACGAGTTTACGGTTTCTCCCCCACCCCGATTCCCGATGCACGAGGATGCGCCTGAGTACGCAACTGATTTCAGTTGGCTATTCCTGTTTCTTGTCTTTATCCGCGATGCGCTCAACCTGATTTTCGTCGTCCTCATAGCATATAGCCTCAGAATGTCAAAACATGCGCATCGTCTTGAGCATGAGCGACAGGAAGCCGAGGTTGCAAGACGTGATGCCGAACTTAATGGACTCCGTTTGCAGATTTCACCTCATTTCCTGCTCAACACCCTCAACAACATCTATGCGCTTACGGCAATAAGTTCCGAAAGGGCACAACAGGCTATCATACAGCTCTCGCAGTTGCTTCGACACATGCTCTATGAGAACCAGCATGGAATGGTGGATTTCTCCTCCGAGTGTAAGTTCATAAGTTCTTATGTGGATTTAATGAAGCTTCGCATGACGTCAAATGTGAAAGTGGATGTGGAGATATCGATTCCCGAGAATGACAAATCACAGGTCGCTCCCCTACTCTTCATCTCGCTCGTCGAGAATGCTTTCAAGCATGGCGTGAGCAGCACAGAGCCAAGTTCCATTTCCATCAAACTGGCAGCTACAGAGACTGAGATAAGGTGCAATATCACGAACACCAACTTCCCGAAGACGAGCAATGACCACAGCGGACACGGGATAGGTCTTCAACAGGTGGAGCAACGTCTCAACTCTATCTATCAGGGAAAGTACACTTGGACTCATGGCATTAATGAATCCGATGGACTTTACCACTCGGAGATTGTTCTGAAGAAATAAATGTAATTTACTATTTGACGATTTACGATTTACTATTGATGTACTATTTTATAAAATTTACTATTGAACATTCGGTTAGGGATTGACGATAAATAGTACATAAACCAAATAGTAAATAAATAGTAATTAGTAAATAATAAAATAGTACATCCGACATTATAATAAAAAAGAAAAATATGACAATCAAATGTGCAATAATCGACGATGAGCCTCTGGCAGCAGAGATGCTGGCAGGATATGCCAGTAAGACTCCGTTCCTCAACCTTGTTGGGGTTTACAATAGTGCCATAGAGGCTATACGCAATCTGCGTAGCGAACCTGTGGACCTCCTTTTCCTCGACATACAGATGCCGGAGCTTAGCGGTCTTGAGTTTGCCACCATACTTCCTCCGGAGACGCTTATCATCTTCACTACGGCATTCGACCGCTATGCCATTGACAGCTATAAGGTCAATACCGTTGACTATCTCCTCAAGCCTATTGCTTACGACAGTTTCCTAAAGGCTGCCGATAAGGCTTTACGCCGTTTCATAGAGAGCAAGAAGCAGACAACATATGCTGCCGACCGCTTCATCTATGTGAAGAGCGACTATAAACTTGTCAGAATCAATCTCGATGATATTCTGTATATCGAAGGCGTGAAAGACTATGTGCGTATCGTTCTGGCAGACAGCTCACAGCCTATTATGTGCCTTATGAACATGCGCACCCTTGAGGATTACCTCCCTACTCCAGAGTTCCTACGAGTGCATCGCTCGTATATCGTACACATGTCGAAGGTACAGACAATCGACCGACTTCGTTTCGTCTTCGGAGATACCTATATCCCTATTTCCGAGTCATACAAGGACACTGTGACAGACTATGTCAGTATGCACACGCTAAACTGATTATTATAAAGGAGTAATAAGGAGTACAAGACGAATGTCTTAAACGTTCAAATAAGCGATAAATACTATCGTCTTGTACTCCTTAAGCGACTTTAGGAGCGTCACTCCTTGTACTCCTTGCACTACAAAAAGAAAATTATATTTATTCTACCAATCAATAATTTAAACAAATGAAGAAAATTTATTTAGCAGCATTGCTGACTCTCACTTTGACGACAGCAAATGCACAGGAGCCAGATATTCCAATGTTTGGCGGTATGCAGAACATCGATGTTAAATTCGACGAGTACAAAGCTGCTCCACAGGGATTCGACCAAGAGCGTGCCGGAATAGCTCACGGAACTGTAAAGCTCATCGAGTACCAGTCAGAATCAGTAGGCACTACCCGTAAGGCGAATGTCTATCTGCCTCCTAAGTACGATGCAAAGAAGAAGTACAGTGTGCTCTATCTGCTTCACGGCATTGGCGGTGACGAGAACGAGTGGTACAAGGACGGTGGTGTGCCAAACATCATCATGGATAACCTCTATGCTGACGGAAAGGTAGCAGATATGATTGTCGTAATGCCTAACGGACGTGCACAGAAGGACGACTCTCGTGCAGGAGGCATGGGCTCTTTCAGGGCATTCGGAGACTTTGATAAAGACCTCATCGGAAGCCTCATTCCTTATATCGAGAAGAATTTCAGCGTATATACCGATAAGAACCATCGTGCCATCGCAGGTCTGTCAATGGGTGGCGGACAGTCACTCAACTTCGGTCTCGGCCACATGGACGTATTTGCTTACGTAGGAGGATTCTCTTCTGCCCCAAATACCCAGCGTGCAGCTCAGCTCATCCCTGATGTAGAGAAGGTGAAGAAAGAGAACAAACTCCTTTGGATGGTATGCGGTGGTGCTGACGGCCTTATCAACAACAGCGCACAGCTCAAGAAATTCTGCGATGACAATGGCATTCCTTGCACATTCATCAAATATCCTGACGGAAAGCACGACTTCGTTGTCTGGAAGTATGGTCTCTATAACTTCGCACAACTGATTTTCAAATAGAAAAAAAGAATTTTAACATAACTCTGCAACTCGTCACCCATAGCGCTGTATAATACTATGTATCAGCATTTTGCAACGGTGATTCATTTCAATACACTCGTCACCCACTCATCACCCACAAGTGGCATATCATACTGATACATAACGAGTTGCAAATCTAATTCACTCGTCACCCTAAAAGCATTCACAAATGGTGACGAGTGAATTTTGTTTATAACGCTCACACTTTCAGCAATATACAAAGACATAGGTGACGAGTGGGTGACGAGTGCTTTAAAATGAATCACCGCTGTAAGCAACTAACAATCTGCAAGTTGCAACGCTACGGGTGACGAGTTGCAGAGTTCCGTAAAAATTCTGTTTTTCTTATAGCGAAACTGAGCGAAGACCTTGCATCCGTTCATCCTTCGCTCTCCCTTCGTTCTGCCTTCGCTGTTTGTTCGTTCTAAGAGCGAAGGAATAGCCTTGAAACAACGATGGTATAATGACAGATCGGCGAAATATTCACGGACACAAATTTGTAACAGAAACTATAAGCCAATCCATCGAATTCACGTTAATATAACTTTTTTCAAAAGTTTTTGGCATAGGGGGTTTCACCCTTACTATTTTCGCCATATAACAATCTGAAAATCAAGAAGAAAGACATGGTGAAACCCCTTGCTAAAAAGACATAACTTTTCATAGGGGTTTCACCCTGCGTAAATCATTGACAATCAACACATAAAAGTCAATTTCAGCCGAAGGTGAAACCCTCTACCTCAAAAACTTTTTATTTTTTACATTCACACTATTTTCTTGTCTATACTCTAATCCGTTTCTCCTTCGCTTCAAGTCCGTTTCAAGTCCGATCCTTAGAATAGGCGAAAAATGGGACTTACAAGGGACTTACTTGGGAGGAAGAAGGGAGTTACTTAGGACTACTAAATACGATCTGTCTAAACCATGACAAGAAACTGATTTATGAGAGAGCATAAAAGAATTATGCAAAGTTTGTTTACTTTAACTCAAGTGATAGCATCCCGGCAAGTATCTTTAAAGGATCGCTATCTTCAAGCAATTGTTCATATTTTTCCTTTGGAGTGGATAACAAAGGAAGCACTATATTAAAAAAGGTTATGTAGCCATCAATGTCTCTATAATTCTTAGGTCTACAATCGCCAAGGTATACCTTTATACCTGTTCCTTCGACATTTTCAAAAAATATAAGATTATGTTCCTCCAATACTAACATCATCTTATTAATAAAATCCTCATTCGTCCTATCAAGTGCATCGCGAATTCCGTTCTTCTCTGCCAAGTTATTGAAATCATAGTACGCAAACTCTGGCATAAAAGATACTTTGTCTTTGAAGCCTGGGGCATCAAAAGACCTATCACAAGTCCCAACGTGGAATATTTGATTATAAAATCCATCTGCGGTATACGAAAGTTCAATCCATGCACCATCTTCATCTATAGATAATTGGAACATGGATGAATTAACCCCCTCCCATCTTCCACGATCCGCTTCTTCTCTAAGCCGTGGAAGTAATTTTTCAGAAAAGAGTCTCTTTATATTATGTAAAAAGATTTCACGATTCATCTTTCAACTTTTTCTTCTTTTTGTTGCATTAAGGATTACATTATAGGGGTAAATAAAAGGAAAGAACAGTAAAGCAAAAGACGTTGATACAAGTATTGTTTCTGTGTCTTTTGTCTGTTCCCTCCTCCTATTTTCCAATAAAATATTACTTGTATATCATACTAAGCAAATATTCTTTCAACGACGGATATGGAGTATACGATATCCTCTGTACCATTTCTGCCACTTGATTAATCTGGCCTGTTATTTGATCTACAATAACCATCGGCACATATCCTGCATTATCGTAATATGATTTAATCATGGAAAGGGCATAACTTGCAACAATGTCTTTCGGTTACTTTGCTGCATTTGGAGATACCAAGAGAGGTATCAATTCCCGAGCAAACACATCTGTAATATCAGGGATTACATGCCCCCTTGACTTAGTCAAATCTTCAGTAATATTAAAAGGATTATATGTAACTTGTCTTGGGGTTATCTTTCTTGGATCTTTTGGCTCCATACACTTTTTGCCAGACATTTTCTCAAAAGCAGAAGACACCTTTTTGATTTCTGATTCCATTTGCTTAAATTTGTCTCCTTCTGGATTTGGGTCGAGCTGCATGTTAAAAATAACTTGTAAAACGTTAGACCAATTATCAGATAGTTCTGCAATGACCTGCTTTTCATGTTCTACATCTTTCATGCGAGTTTTTACCAGAGCATATCTAGTTAAAATTTCACGATCAACAATGTCATTCATCTTCCCATAACTATATACATCTTCATAATAGTACCCAAGTATGCCTATATATGAATGAAGTCTACTTTTCATGGTTTCATTTCTGCCACCAGGTAGCAAGCTCGAGTCACGGAAAAGATAACTTATTTTTGAGAGAATGCAAATATAATCCTCCATTTCATTTTTTGAAAAAAGATTAGAGGATTTTGGAACTGAACAAACAGAATCTTGTCGACTAGTCTGCTGAATTTGTTTTTCAGAATCCTTCTTGTAAAAAAAATCTAATATTCCCATAATCGAATTATTATATATATGTTTGTTTATTACGCATCTACTAGAATGGATTTTATCACATCTCTAATAAATCGCATTTTAGCTATTACATCCATAACATCGTATTTCATCAAATCCTTTCGCATTATGGTTTCCTGAAAGAATTTTAATCCGTCATATTTCGTGATTATATTCATCATAACAGGAATAACAGCTTTTCCCATTTCCCTTATCCCACTAACAGATACCAATGATATTTGATCTATTACATTCTGTGCACCAATTTTATAATCATCATTATGAAAAATGTAACTATGTGGAGAGAATTCGGCTTTATTTAATAGGTCTTGGATCTTAGTAACAAGTGAATCTCTTCCAACACAAAGAAGAGTGAACAATATTATCATTCCTTCAACTTGTCCTTGCTGACCATCAGGTTGATGGTCAAGATATTCTTGTATACAATAAAAGCCATTTTCCGCCCAAACCTCTCTAATATCCGAGTCATGCATCCAGTCGTAATGAAGCATAAACGCAAAACACAAAGCCAAATTTATTTTCTCTGGATAATTGACTATTTGAATACTAGCTCCAGGCTTGTTGAACTGACTGTACAACTGGAACAAACAATTCTGAAGTTCAGGAACTTCACCTTTAAGCTCTAGCTTAAGACATTTGTCTACTAATTTCTTTAAATTAGTCAAATTCGAAAAATCACACATAATTATTCTTTTATTGTTTAACATTCCCTTTATGCATAAAAATATTCGAAAGATTACAGAAGCCTTATCTTAGTTAAATTTTTTGATATAATCCATAACCCATTCATCATAATCATTTCTATGATTATGACGAAGTTCATCTAACAAATTTCTAGCATAAAAAGGACAATGGCAAAAGATACAATCATCTTTACACAACATCCTAGTATATGAACTATCCCCTAAATAATATGGTGGTGTTAGATAACCTAACGCTCTTGCCTGCATCATTTTCAATGGATATTCCAGGCATTTCTCATATGCCTTATATTCTATTACCATGTCAGCTCTTGTTATTGTCAATCCTCTTGGTCTTGCAGGATTTTCCGGTCTTAATGATTCTTCCTTTATTTTTCTTTCTTTTTCTTGTTTCTTAGCAATTTCAGATTCCTCCTTCAACACCTTGAGTTCAGAAGAAGTACAAAATAAAAAGTTATCATCATCAACAAATTCCACAACATAACCTTGCATAGTAAGAATACCAACCATAGAAGCCTCACAAGCCCCCATAGCTTCAGAACAAATAATTGTGTTGCAAGGATCATGTCTACTATCCTCACAATGAAATCGTGTAAACTCGCGGGAATTCCCGTTAAGATGAGGAACTACCCGTCCATGTGTCAGGCAGAAATCATGTAGTTCCCAATAATTTGCAATTTGTTTCATAAATATACTACCCGTAGAAGCCCCATGAGGCATTAGTTATTAGGGTTTATTACTAACCACATAACGAAAAAACGTAGGCTTCCACTTCTGCCCGTCTGCTGTTTAGGCCCTAGGAAAGCCCTGTGTGTTGACGAGTAAAGTGTCTGCCCACGTCGGTATTTACATGTACCCGGAAAGTGTGCGTGAGGGTAATATACCCTCGCAACACACCCCGGGATACAGTTATAGCATACCCGTAGCATTCACTTCTGACATTGTCATTGACACACGATTGAATTTCCTAGGTTCAAACAGCCAATAGACAAAGCATCGATGACGCTTTTTCATTATATAGTGTCTAACCACTAATATGGTTATGACGCTACAAATATACATATTTTTGTTTTAACACAAATAAAAAAGAGTGGAAAAATTATACCAAACACCTTTTTTCTTTATGTTTTGCGAAATCAACCTAACAAAACGACAAATTATCTCTGATTTTAGTAATAAATCTCTTATTCCATCAATACATAAAAAAGCCCATCAAAATATGATGGGCTTCTTTCATATATAAAAGTTATTTTTGTTTCGTTGATAGGATTTACTTTGAGAACTCAAAACCGAGTTTCATGCCGCTATAATTGCTTGCTATTGCTGAGATAGAGCTGAGGCTTGATGAAACTGCTGATGCGGAATTGACAAGCGTGAGGAGCTTGCTTGCATCGAATGTTAGGCCCATGGTCGTGCCTGCAATGCTGACGTAAGCCGTTACCTGATTGCCTAGGGCGGTGGTGATGGTCAGAGTCTTCTTGTTGGAGTCAAAGGTATATGAACCAGTGTAGGTCTTGCTGCCGATAGTATATTGGAGGCTGTTGTCCTTATTGAATACGAACTTACAAGCACCAGGCTTGATACCAACCTTCTGATAGTATGACTCAAGGGTTGCCTCCACCTTGCTTGACACGATAGATCCACCAGCCTTTGCAAGAAGGTTCTCGCTCTCGAACTGTACGCAAGGCTTCTGATAGTTCCATGTGCCAACGAGGAAGTTCTTGTTAGTAAGAATATCGCCAGCAAATACTGAGATGATATCACCGAGCACATTACCTGTGCTTGCTGCTGTTGAACCACCAGTTGAATTTGTAAGGATTGCGCCAAGGATGTCACCTGCGCCTACTGTTTGCTGAGAGTTGTCTGTTGTAGCGGTACCTGTAGTACCAAATCCACAACTTGTGAGAAGACCGCAGCATAGAGCTACGGCAATGGAATAAGTTACTTTTTTCATATCGTTCAATTAAAATAAATAACGAATAGTGAATAGAGAATAATACTTAGTGAAAAATACAGGCTAACGCCCTTATGAGTGCCCCCTCGTTCTGGTGTCCACCAGTATTAGGTATTCTTCACTTTTCACTTTTCACTCTTCACTTCTTCGAGTGCAAAGTTACGCAATTATCTCCTAACCTCCAAATGTTGCTTGTTTTTTTCTTAAAAAATGACAGATAATCCACAATATCACCCTCATCAAGCTATAGTTTATTCTCTTGTTTTTCCGATATTATCCAGAAGATCAACATCTCCGGTCATTCCGTTTTTTCTGGCATCTCCGGAGATACCCATACCCACACAAAAAAAAGAGCCTCAGAACAATAATTCTGAAGCTCTCTGTCTGAAAAGGAGGCGGCTACCTACTCTCCCGCATTGCATTGCAGTACCATCGGCGCAAGCAGGCTTAACTTCTCTGTTCGGAATGGGAAGAGGTGGAACCCTGCCGCAA